>Ga0209299_1000170_pt1 | contig 35362 bp, 58 predicted proteins | sample S_140806_MF_Meta_FD_187326 | JGI IMG/M metagenome (GOLD analysis project Ga0209299, IMG submission 187326) | Freshwater microbial communities from Lake Simoncouche, Canada to study carbon cycling - S_140806_MF_MetaG (SPAdes) (version 2) | ecosystem: Environmental > Aquatic > Freshwater > Lake ...
AAACGATATAAAATTAGAAACATAATTCTAATTATTTAAAAACAAGCTATTTAAAAACAATTATTCAATCAAATTAGAAATATAATTCCAATTTAAAAATTTAGTATTTATACTTAATATTAATTAAATAAATTAAATTAACTTTCTACTTTATTAAAAAAATTAAAACAAATAATCTATGAAAACAGCAATGCAAGAATTAATTGAAAAATTAGATTATTCAATTAAAAACTCAGAAGATGATTATAAAATAAATTTTGAATGGATAAAATTTCACGCTGAAATATTACTTGAAAAAGAAAAAGAGCAGATAATAGATGCTAATAGACAAGGTAGATGTAATGATTGTCCATTTATGTATTCAAATGAAGATGCAGAAAAATACTACAACCAAACCTATAACCAAAACAAATAACCTATGAAAACAACAATGCAACAAGCAATTGAATATTTAAAATCATTCAATTTAGAAGCCTCAGCAATTATACTTGAAGATAAGTTTCTTGAGAAAGAAAGAGAGCAGATGATAAACTTTGGGTATGAATGTAGGGACTTTAAAAGTATTTTACCACAAGATAGATTTGAAGCAACCTATAACCAAAATAAATTACTTAAAAACTACATTAATAGTATAAAAGTAGACCCTATTAAAAGTCAAGTAACAACAACTGGTGTATGGACTCCAAAAACAAATTAACCTATGAAAACCGCAATGCAAGAATTAATTGAATTTATAGAAAGCACTAATAATACCCCATATGTAAATTTAACAATTATGGATAAAGCTAAAAAACTGCTTGAAAAAGAAAAAGAGCAAACTATAAGTTTTGCAAATGAATGGTATGAAGAGTATTGTGAAGGATTAGGTGATTTTAAAACACCAGAAAAATACTATAACCAAACCTATAACCAAAACAAATAACCTATGAAAACAGAATTAAATGTATTTCCAAGCTATACACTTATTGCAACTAAAAACAATAATGAAGATTGTAAATGTTATGTAGTAGTATCTTGCAGTAAAAATGAAGGATATTATTTTAATAATTCTTATGTATTTAAAAATAGAATGGATGCTGAAAAGTATATTGAACAATTAGATAGTCAAGATACTTTTGATATAGTAGAATTAAACTTTATTGATTAAAAACAAATAACCTATGACTATTATATTAATAATTACAATATGGGAACTACTAAAGAAGATAGTAAAGACAATCGTTTACAAGCACTTAAATTCAAAATAGCTTTTTTTACTATTGGCATCTTAGCTTATATTGGCTTATTGATAATGGCTATAATACAAAAACTAAACATCTTTAAAAACTAAACAAATGGAATTACAACAAATCTTTGAAACAACAAAAGAACAAAGGACTGAGTTTACCTATCAATTAATTGAACGCTTAAACAATGGGGAGTTAGACCCGTTAAAAACACATCTTCAGGTTAAAGCTTTAGAGGATATGCTTGAAACACTAAAGGCAAACAAGGACTATAAAGATGCAGTATTACAAGCAGCCGTACTTAATGGCAAGGACTTTGAGTATATGAGTGCTAAGTTTAACATTCGTGAGGTCGGAGTGAAGTACGACTATACTAAATGCGAAAGTCCTGCTTACGAGGAAATTATGACCGAGTACAATAGCGCAGCTAAAGCCAAAAAGGATATGGAAGAGTTCCTTAAAAAAGTTCCGCATCAAGGACTTGATATTATTAACGGGGTTACTGGCGAGGTAACAAAAGTTTACCCACCTGCCAAAAGCAGCACAACATCAGTAGCCGTATCACTAAAATAAAACAAATGATTATAACAATAATTGGAGTTATTATACTAATTTTAATGATTATAGAAATTAGAGACGTATACAACCAGACAAAATGATAGTAGGTATTTTATGCTCTGTATTCTTTGCAACCATAATTTCAATAGTATGGGTAAGGTTAATAGATCAAAGCAACAAGATGTTAGAACAAGATAAAAAAGATAAGCAATGACTTGGAACGAATTAACAGTATGGCAGTACCAACAGATTTATCCAATAGTAACTAAGCCCGAGAAGGATTGGACAACGCTTGATGTTGAAAGTAAGCTTGTAGGCATTTTATACAACATTACAGACACGCAAGTCGATAGCCTTAGCGTAGGGGAGTTTAATAAAATGAAGGCAACCTTAGGCTTCTTAGACGATAAGATTGAAGGTAAGCCTGTTAAGTACACGGAAGTAAACGGCAAACGCTATAGGTTTATTTATGATGTGCAGCAGATCAAAGCAGCTAGATACATAGAAACTAAAGTATTTAGCACGGACTTAGTAGGTAACCTGCACAAGTTAGCAGCTTCAATGGTTATGCCTCAACGCAAAAATTGGTACGGAAAATGGGTAGATGACAAGTACGATGCCTCAAAGCATAGCATATATGCTGAGGACTTACAAGGTGCAAAGTTTATGCACATATACCAATCGGTTGTTTTTTTTTATCAAGTTTACAGAAACTGGATAGAAGTTTCTCAGGGTTATTTGATACAAGAAATGATAGCGAAGGGGATGGATACGGAGACGGCACTAAAGGTGGTTCAAACTTTATGCGAGACTTTGGATGGCAATATTGTACCAAATCTGTTGCCGACCAAGAAAATATTACAGTTGACGAAGCTTATGAGTTAAGAACAATACACTACTTAAATACACTATCCTATCTAAAGGCTAAAGCCGATTACGATAAAGAGCAACATAGGAAATTAAGATAGCCCCAGACAAGCCCTGCCAATTTTGGTGGGGTTAGTTATTTTTAGACCTTCCTTATATTTATTAGCGTGAGTATAGATAAAGCACAAATACAAGCATTAAGGGATAACTTTATACAAAGCCTAGGCGGTAGCTTTGATAAGTACAAAGATGGAGATTTACCTATATTAGAGGAAACACTTGCTAAGTATGGTCAAGCCTTTAACGATAGAATTACCGAAATACTTGATAAGGAAAATATTACAAGTTCTGGCAGATTAGCAGAACCTGCTTTGCCAATCATTACAAAATTTGGCACAGGATATATTTTAAGTGTTGGATATGCACAAGGAAGCGAGGCATCTAAATACTATGACTTTGTAAACAAAGGGGTAAAGGGTACAAAGAACACAAAGGCAGACGGCAAAACACCCTATTCATTCAAGACAAGTAAAAAAGCAGTACCGGTAAGTTCAATAGAAAAATGGCTTAGTTACAATAAGTTAAAATCGGTATCGGTTAAAAAGTACACAAAGCTTGGAGCAGAGAGCAAAGCAATACAAGGCAAGAAGTCTTTGGCTTGGGCGATAGCAAGAAGCATACACACTAAAGGACTTAGGTCAACGCACTACTTTGACAAAGCAGTAGCACAAATATTTAATAAAGAATTTATTGAAAGCATAGCAGTCGCAGTAGGTGGCGATGTGCAGATACAAATAAAGCAAACAATTAACGAAAGTAAAAATGGCAATAACAGTAACAAGTAGCCCTGCACCCTATTCGTCAATGCACGATAACCTGTGGTTCGTATCAAGTTCTACTAATAGCGGAACTACAAACTTTAAGTTTGTCTACGATGTATATATAAACGGCAGCCAAGTAATTAGATCAAAGGTATTTCCTTCGCCAAGTGCAGAGGGTAGCTATGGGGTGTTTAACGCATCTCCAATGGTTAGAAGTTTTGTAACTAATTACTTTGAGCCTTCAGGTAGTTCAATACTTGTAGCATCAAACGACAAGATTAAAGTAGATTACCAACTAAGGATAGGCGAAGAGGTTAGCGGTATTACAACTACTAACTTAGCATCTGGTAACTTCTCAGCCTACAACTTCGTGCCGCCATTGTTTGCCGATGTGTTTCTGACAAAGAACAATACACCTTTGGTGCTATCCGACTATTACGATAATTTACTATTGGAAAACTTTACCGATGACTTTTTAACCGAAAGGGACACGGACGATATTACGCTTGAGTACGGAGATAACTTTTACATCACGTTCCTGCGAATAGCATTAGGCGGTTACTCAGCTTGGGTAGAAGTGTTAGGGCAAGGCGATGTGGTTACAAGTACTGTATCGGGTAACATAACATTAGGCGGAGAATTTAATATGTTTAACTTACAAGCAGGACACATAAACGCATTTGCTTCTGGAACAATAATTACCGAAGATACATACGGCTATAACTTCTATTTAAAAAGAGGCGCAGCACAAACAAGGGTAATTAAGATAAGACATAAGTGCTATCCTAAATACCAGCAATTTAACCTTGAGTTCCTGAATAGGCTTGGCGGTTGGGACACAAAGAAGTTTGCCCTCGTTAATAGAAGGTCAAGCGAATACCAAAGGGCATCATACAGGCGAAGCGATTATCAGCTTGTAGATGGGCAAATGACAAACATAGATGGATATAACAGATATAACGAAACGACTTTTAACTATGCTATTCAGCATAAAGATAAATATAAGCTTATTAGCGATTGGGTTAGCGAACAAGATTATTCGTGGCTATCTCAACTCGTATCAAGCCCTATTGTATATATGGAGGTTCTTGGTGCTTACTTCCCTGTTACCATAAGCACAAGCAATTACGCTTATAAGTTAGATAGTGCAGACGGATTGTTTAACTTTGAGATTGAGGTCGAAGTGGGTAAATACTTAACAAGCCAATTCAGATAATGATTAGCACAGAGATATACATAGAAAACGAGAAGATTGATCTATTGCAAGATATATCTACTGAGTTTACTTATGCCATTGACGATGTAAGTGAGTTCGGTAGTCGCAATACTTCTTTTAGCAAAACAATTAGCATACCAGGAACGGCAAATAATAACTTAATTTTTGGTTACATCTTTGAACTTAACAATGCTAACTTCACAGACAACACGCTTCCGAATGTAGGCTATAACTATAACGTAACTAAACAAGCAAACTGCAAAATCTTTATTGATAAAGTACAGATATTTAAGGGTACTTTACGAATATTGGAAATAGTTATCGACAAAGAAACTATTGAATACCAATGTAGCGTGTTTGGGGAACTTGGCGGTTTTATTAACCAATTAGGAAATAAGCGTTTAGAAGATTTAGATTTTAGCGCATACGACCATACTTATAGCGTAGCTAATATTAGTGCGAGTTGGGATAACGTAGGGGGTTCTGGGTATTACTATCCGCTTATTGATTACGGAAGTGTTAGCACGGGTACATACGGAGTAGCTAAAAAGGACTTTCAATACACAACCTTTAGACCTGCTTTGTATGTAAAGGAATATATAGATAAGATATTTGCAGGTACAGATTATACATTTGATTGCTCGTTCTTTGACACGCCTTTATTTACAAGGCTTATTATACCGCATAATCAAACTACAATTACTGCTCTAAATAATACAAGCTTTAGTGCAAGTGCTAATATAGAAACAGTTAATCTAACAGGTAGCAGAAACGTAAAATATACTATAATAACTGCTGGTAGCTTTAGTCCTAATGTTGCAGGAGATATATTTACTTATACAAGTGGAACGAGCCTTACAACAAATATGGCTATATCTCTTAATTTTATTGTTACATATTTTGATGCTACAAGACCTAATATTTCTGTTGTATTATATAAAAACGGAGCGCAAATAGGCAGAGAAGATTTCGATGCAAGTGTTAATAATATTATTAGTTCTTCTATACAAGTTGATAATATTACATTCAATAATACAGATACTTTTTATGTTCGTTTAGTAGCAAGTTTAATGACAGTTGATATAGATTATGGAAGGACTTATATAACTACTACTACACCTACACAAGTACAGATTAACTTAGGCGAAGGCATCAAAGTAAACGAGACTATTCCAAGAGGTATATTCCAAAGAGATTTCTTTTTGAGCATAGTTAAATTATTTAATCTTTACGTTTATGAGAATAAGTTTAACGACAAAGAACTGGTTATTAGTCCGTTTGTGGACTTCTATCCTACTACATCAGCTAACGCAGAAGATTGGACTAATAAAATAGATAGATCAAAGCCTTTAAGCATTAAGCCAATGAGTGAGATTAATGCTCGTTACTATAATTATAAGTTCAAACAAGACAATGACTTCTATAACGAAAACTATCGCAAGAAGTACACAGAAGGTTATGGCGATTTTATATACGATACTGAATTTGACTTTGTAAAAGAAACCGATAATTTAGAAGTTATATTTGCGGCATCTGTACTTTACCAAGCAACAGGACAAGACAAAGTGTTTCCTGCAATCTATAAGAAGTCAAACACAAATAGTGCTGAGGACAGAATGGATAGCATCATTCGTATAATGCAGACAAAGAAGATTACAAGCGTAACAAGTTGGAACATTTTAAATACAAGTACTGTATTAGGTAGCTTTACAAGTTATGGTTATGCAGGACATTTAAACGACCCAATCAATTCTACAAGCGACATTAACTTTGGCGCACCTAAAGAAGTACAATTTGCACCTTCTAACTTTACAGAGTTTAATGTGTTTAACGAATTTCATAGCCCTTACCTTGCAGAGATTACAAACAAGGATAGTAAACTATTAAGTTGCTTTGGTTTATTAGACATAGTAGACATTTTCAATTTAGATTTTAGCAAGTATGTTTATATAGACGGGGTATTGTTTAGGCTTAATAAGGTCGAGAACTTTAACCCAATGGAATACAACACAACTAAACTATCATTTTTAAAAGTAATTAATACACGATACCCAATAATATAAGTTATGGCAGAAGAGAACGTAGGTATAAATATAACAGTAGGCGGTAACCAAGACCAAGCTTTAGGCTCTTTAAAAAAGCAGTTAAAAGAAGCGACCGCTGAAGTACAAGAATTGTCTGATAAGTTTGGCGCAACGTCTGAGCAAGCCGTAAACGCAGCAAAAAAAGCAGCAGAACTTAAAGACCAAATCGGAGACTCTAAAGCATTGATTGATGCCTTTAACCCAGATACAAAGTTTAAAGCGTTTTCACAAACACTTGGAGCAGTTGCCGGTGGCTTCTCTGCAGTACAAGGAGCATTAGGTTTAGTTGGTGTAGAAGGTAAAGATTTTGAAAAAACATTGCTTAAAGTACAATCAGCACTTGCACTATCTCAAGGACTTGAACAATTAGGGGACTTAGGCGATGCGTTTAATAATGTAAAAACTGTAGCCGTAAATGGTTTTAAAGCAATCAAAACTGCTATTGGTTCTACAGGTATAGGACTTATAGTAGTTGCTTTAGGTGCAATCTATGCTTATTGGGATGACATTAAGGAAGTAGTAAGCGGAGTTAGTGATGAGCAAAAGAAACTAAACCAAAGTACAAATGATAATTTAAAGGCTCAACAAGAAAAGTTAAGTGCAATAGATGGGCAGTCTAATCAGCTAAGACTTCAAGGCAAAAGCGAAAGGGATATTTTAAATTTAAAGATAAAGCAAACTGACCAAACTATTAAAGATGCTATAATTAGCATACAAAATGCAAAGAATACAAAGGCGGCTCAAGTAGCAGCAGCACAAAGAAACTTTGAATTTACAAAAGGTCTTTTAAACCTTTTATCATTACCAGTAACTGCGGTACTTGCAGCAGCAGACGCACTCGGTACGGCATTGGGTAAAAATTATGGATTGCTTGATAAATATACAGGTGGTCTTGCAAAGTTTGCGTTTGACCCTGCACAAACTGCAAAAGATGGTGACGCTACAATTAAAGAAGCAGAAGCTACTTTAGAAAAATTAAAAGAAGGTAGAGCAACTGCTCAAATAGGTTTACAAAATTTAGATAAGCAAGGAGCGTCAGATGCTCAGGCAATAAGAAAACAAAAAGAGGAAGCTGAAAAAGATGCACAAGCAATTTTAGCAGAAGCTAATAAAAAATTAAAAACAGAACAAGAACAAGAGTTATTAAATATAACACAAGCATATGCTGAAAAGAAAAAGAAGTTAGAATTAGCAGGAGTAAAAGACAATGGAGATTTAGCAGCAGCAGAACAAAAAGAAAGACAAGTTGTATTAGATAAATATACTAAAGAAGCAAAAGATTTAAAAGATAAAAATGATAAAGAGGCAAAAGAAAAAGAGGCTGCATTTCAAAAAGAATTAAATAAAATTACTCTTGAAACAAAGTTAGAAGGTATTGTAAACGAAAACGCAAAGGCAAGAGAACAATTACTTGCAAGTTATGTGCAACAAAGATTAGATATAGATGTTAATGAAAATTTAACTGCTGAACAAAAGAGTTCTTTAAAATTAGCATTAGCAACTAAAGAAAAACAAGCACTTGATGCATTACAATTAACAGAAGATAAAAGATTAGCTGCTAAAGAAATAACTGACTTAGATGCAAGAATAGCTAAAAATAATGCTGATTTAGAAATAGAAAAGAATTTATTAAATGAAAAAGATATACTTCTCAAAGATGCGTATGCTAAAAAATTAATAACAGAAGAGCAATTTACCGCAGCAATAGATGCTAATGCAAAGGCAAGAACTGAGATAGATAAGCAAGAGACAGAAGCTAAAGTTAGAAACGCAGAAATCGCTTCTCAGTTATTAAACACTATTGCTGATGTACTTGGTAAAAATACTGCGGCAGGAAAAGTAGCAGCTATTGCTTCAACTACGATTGATACTTATTTAGGCGCACAAAAAGCATATACTTCTCAGCTAATACCTGGAGACCCTTCGTCTCCTATTAGAGCCGCTATTGCTGCCGGTATTGCAGTTGTAGGTGGTCTTAAAAACGTTAAGTCAATATTAGCAGTAAAAACTCCAGGAGGCGGAGGCGGAGGAAGTGTGCCAAGTATATCAGCAGCAGCACCAATAGCACCCCCACAACCTCAAGCACAAACGACAACTTTAGATAATAGAAGTATAAACGCAATAGGAAATCAAACAACGAGGGCTTATGTAGTGGAAAGCGATGTAACGGGTAGTCAACAACGTATGGCAGCTATTCAGCAAAGAGCAAGGTTCGGTTAAATGATAACAATTTATAAAAATTAATATTTACCATTATGGACTTACCTGTTTATTTATTAGACATTAGCGAGGATATGAATGACGATGCCGAGGTCGATTATGTGGCACTCGTTGACAAACCTGCTATACAAAAGAACTGGAATGCATTTAAAAATCAACAACGTTTTGAAGTGGTTAGCGAAGATAAGCGTATTATTTCTGGACCTCTTATGCTTGCTGACGTACCTATTTTTAGGAGCGATGCTACTTATGGCGATTACTATGTTGTCTTTTCTAAAGATACTATTTTTAAGATTGCGCAAAAGTTTTTCAAAAGAGGCTACCAATCAAACGTAAACTTGATGCACTCTCCTGACAAACAAGTCGAAGGTGTTACTATGTTTGAAAGCTTTATTACAGACGAAAGCAGAGGCATACAACCAATGAAAGGTTTTGAAGATGCACCTGACGGGTCGTGGTTTGGTTCTTTTAAAGTAGACAACGAAGGGGTGTGGAACGATGTTAAAGAGGGTAAATTCAAAGGCTTTAGTGTAGAGGGATTGTTTACTTACAAGACAAAGCCTAACAAAGAACAAGAGTTAATGAATCAAGTATATAGAATACTTGAGCAAGTTAATTTTGGCGGACCTGGTAGTGGTAGAAGGTCAGAAGGTGGTGGGGACAAAGAAACAACTGTAAGCGCTCCTACTTCAAAAATAAATGTACAAAAAGAAGATGTAGATAATGTAATTGAAAAAGCAAAGCAATCTGGGGGGGAAATAGATAAATTAGGAAAAGATTTAGCTTCAAAATATGGTGGAGTTGTTACACCTATAAACTATAAATCAGAGGAATCTATTACCAGAAAGGTCAATAATGACTATGGGGGAAATATTAATGAATTAAAGGACTCTGTTAGAAATACTGTAATAATAGACAATGAACAAGGTTTAAAATCAGCCGTCAAGGATTTGACTGATAACCCAAATACTTTAAGAATTAAAGTACAAAATCACGAATCTGACCCTTTAGGATATAGTGGTACTATTGCAAACGTTAAAATGAGTAATGGGTTAATTGGAGAAGTGCAAGTAAATAGTGCTAAAATGATTTATGCAAAAGAAAACGAAGCCTCTGCAAAAGCAATTTTAGGTAATAGCAAATACAATCAAATAGCTAAGGAAACAGGAAAACCAGGGGGATTAGGTCATAAATTATACGAAGAGTATAGATTATTAGACCCTAAAAAAGATGCCAGTAAGATGTCTGAAATCGCAAATAAATCCAAAGAATATTATAAAAATTTTAGAGGATAATTTAAAAATAATAAGTATATTTGATTATGAAACATACGGAAATTTTAAATCTTTTAGCCTCAGGTAATGAAGTTTATTTTATCAATTCTTTTGATGAAATAGCTTTTAAAAGTATTCCTAATGGGGGATATGAAGCTAAATTTAAAAATGGCAAACCATACACAATAGAAATTGGTTCTGAGCCATTAACACAAGCATTTTTAGAAGGAAAAGTAATTACTAAATCGGAATACGAAAAATATTAATTAATATTCCTTTTAAGTAAAATAACTTAAGCCTATTTGATAAAGGCTTATTAAATTTGAAGTATATAATTTTGAATTGTTCTGATTCATTTATATACTTTTTAAATTTATGGTAATTCTTATTTCTTATAGATTCTCTAACATTACATATCCTATCACATATCTTTACTATTGAAGCTATTTTGCTTTTAGATATTTCTTTGTAATAATTATCTATTGTATTTTTTTTAGTTAATAATTTTACATTATTATAAACTATAATACTTATTTCTTTTATTTTATTTTCGTCCATATCAGTATCTTCTAATATATCGTGCAAAGCGCATACAGAAAGGATTTCATCATATTTATTACCTGTGATATTGTTTTGTTTACAAAATCTTTCTGCTTCAAACCAAACATCTAATAAATGATAAATGTAAGGCTTAGACCCATACTGCTGATACTTATGGTATTCAGCAGCAAGGGCAAGTGATTTATATCTTAGTGTTTGCATATTTTAAGCGTACCAACTTGAATAAACTCCAGATTCTTGATTTTTGTACTCATAAAAGCCTCCGTATTGTGCTTTGATATGATAACCAATGTTGCCGTTATATCCAACTGAAAGGATAACCCTTTTTAAAATCGGCTCTCCAATAAAAGCATTTTCAACTGGCTTAACATTCGCACACATAAAACCTTCGCTTCCTTCGACAAAACTTTTAGCTATTTTTTGAATCATTATCGATTTTGATTTGACTTCAATAACTTGGTAAAAGCTAATGTTTGTCTGTTCATATCCCCAACTATTGTAGAATATTGAACCAACCTCAAAGTTATGACTCATATTTTTTTGAGCCTCTTTTTTAAGAGCCTTTCTCTCATTTTCAGCTTTAATGTTTTTTTCAACCTTTTCAATCCATTCATTACAAAATTCAATCATACGTTCAACGCTTCTGAATCTGTAATTAAATAAAGCTTTTGGGAAACGAGCCTTACTTGCTTTTTTCATACAACAACCAATAATCATTGGTTCATTTTTAAGAATGAGAACAAATCCCAAACTTTCATACTTTTCAATCAAATTTTTCATAGTGTTTTGTTTAAGTGGTTAACTGATATATCAAATATACAAACTTTTCACAATCCACAATCAAAAGGGTAAAGTTTTTTATAAAATAATGATAAGCGGTAAATATCAATGATGAATGGTAAATTTAAATGATAAACATATTATTCTCTTTATATTTAAAGAAAAAAGTATTATGAACGCAAGAGATGCAATTATGCAAATTAGGGCTTTGTTCGAAGATATGCCAATGGATGCTCCTGCACCTGTTGAAGCACCAATCGAAGAGGTACCTGTTACATTCGCAGAATATAGCCTTATGGACGGAACGAAGGTTATGATTAGCGAACTTGCTATTGGTGGCGAAGTTACTTTAGCAGACGGAAGTCCTGCTCCTGTTGGCGAACACCAATTAGCTGACGGCACTAAAATTGTTTTAGACGATGCTGCTAAAATCTTATCTATTGAAACCCCAGAAGCAGAAGCTAAAGAAGCTGACGAAAACCCTGCTGAAATGGGTAAAAAGTATGATGAGAAAATGGCTGACGAAATTACAAACTTAGTAGCTGAAAACGAAAATCTTAAAACACAAGTAGCACAATTAGAGGCAAAAGTTAAGAATGGCTTTAGTCAAGTAGCTGAATTAATAGAGGCACTTACTAAGACACCTAACGCTGAACCTATTGCGCAACCAAAACAAAACTTCGGTTCTAACGTAACAACTCATTCAATGAAGTACGATAGAATTGAGAAATTTAGAAACGCTTTATTAAACAAATAAAAATAAAATAAAATGGGATTTGATGTATCTGCATTAGCAAACTATACAAAAGAAAACGAGGCTCTACTTGTAACATCTTCTGTATTAGGTTCAAAAACTGCTTCTCTTATTAAGAGCGCAGGAAACGTTATGGTTGGCGTAAAGTCAAGCGAGAAGATTAACATTATGCAAACTGACGCTATCTTCCAAGATGGTGCTGCTTGTGGTTTTACTGCTTCTGGCTCTACAACTTTCACTCAAAGAACTGTAACTCCGGGCAAGATTAAAGTAAACGAAGCTTTATGTCCTAAAGACTTAGAAGCAAAGTATTTACAAAAGGCTTTACCAACAGGTTCAAGTTATGACTCAGTACCTTTTGAGCAAGAGTATAGCGAAAAGAAAGCTAAGACTATTGCTGCTCAATTAGAGACTGCGCTATGGACTGGCGATACCGCTTCTGTCAATGTTAACCTTAATAAATTTGACGGGCTTGTAAAATTAATAGGCGCTGCTTCAGGTGTTGTTGCTGCTAACGCTTCAACTTATATCTCTGGTGCTCCTTTAAGTTCTATTACTGCTGCTAACGTAATCTCTATCTTTGATGGTGTTTACGCTGCAATCCCTGCACAAGTTGTAGCTGCTGACGATATGACTATCTTCTGCGGTCAAGATTTATTTAGAACTTACACTATTGCTCTTAAGAATGCTAATAGCTTCTCTTATAGCGTAGATGTTAAAGCTGATAGCGAATTTATCTTACCAGGTACTACAATCAAAGTTATTGCAGTTGCAGGTCTTAACGGAACTAACAAGGTTTACGCTATGCGTTTATCAAATATGTTCTTAGGTACAGACTTATTGAACGAAGAAGAAAAATTCGAAATCTTCTACGCAAAAGAAGCTGACCAAGTACGTTTTGTATCTCAATTTAAGATGGGTGTAAACATCGCATTCCCTGACGAGACTGTGAAGTTTATCCTTGCATAATTTATCGGGTAGGTTGAAATATACCTACCCATTTTTTAAACTAATTAATTTTTAAAATATGCCTTGCGCTTTATCCCAAAATTACTCCCTTGATTGTAAAGATTCATTGGGCGGAATTACTGAGGTTTATTTCATAGCAGCAGCAGATGTTACTTCTACAACAGAAGCAAGTGGTGTAATTACCGCACTTGTAAAAGCATCTGGTAAAAAGTTTTTCAAATACGAACTTGTAAAAGGCACTTCTCAATTAGTTGAGAATGTTAATGCAAGTGTAGAAAACGGAACTATTTTTTATGCTCCTGAATTGACCATAGTATTAAACAAACTTCAAACTAACACAAGAAACGAAATCTTGTTGTTGGCTCAAAACTTATTAGTAGCAGTTGTCAAAGATAACAATGGCGCATTCTGGTACTTAGGCAAACAAAGAGGCTTAGACCTTACAGGCGGTAGCGCAGGTACAGGAACGGCGATTGGGGATAGAAGTGGTTACACTTTAACCTTCACAGGTGCAGAAGCTGCCCTTGCTCCATCAGTAAACTCTACTGTATCAGCAGCACTTACTACACCAGGTACTTAGGTTGTTTTGGTTTTGTATATAGATGCCCTCGCCTTTAATTAGGTGGGGGTTTTTTATTTTGCAAACATTCGCAGTTAATTATATTTATAGTTGTGATAAGACTTACAAAGGGACAAACCGAAAATATTATACTTACCTTGACTGAGAAGCAGCTTTTAACAAGCCCGAACTATCTATTCATATTTGAGAATAGAAGCACAAATACGGAGATTAAATTCGTAAGGCTTAACAATACGGATATAAGTGCTTACAAGGAACGTTACAATGAGTTTAGCATAGTAGTAAATAGCTTCTTTAATACGGCTTTAAACGGGCAATACACCTACACAATCTACGAACAAGCAAGTACATCAAACCTTAACCCGACGGGCTTAAACCTGCTTGAAAGCGGCATTATGGAACTAGAGGGTACAACTATATCATTCACGGAATACGAAACAACAAGCACATTCACAATAAGACAATAATGGAAATACAAGTATTGACATTTGCGGAAGCAAAGCAACCGGAATATAAAGAGAAAAAAGGCGAAGGGTATATGCAGTATGGTCAAAACAATGACTATCCGCAGTACTTATTAGACCTATTTAACAAATCAGCAAAGCATAACGCAATCATTCGTGGCAAGGTTAACTACATTGTCGGCAATGGTTGGGCAGGAGAAGAGGCTTTAGTTAAAAAAGTAAATAGAGAAGAGAGCCTAATTGACCTAACTAAAAAGGTTGCTTTAGATTTAGAACTATTTGGCGGTTCTTACATCCAAGTTATTTGGAGTGTAATGGGCGAACAAGTAGCTGAGTTATGGCATTGTGATTATACAAAGATTAGAACCAACAAAGACAATACGCAGTTCTGGTATAAAGACGATTGGAAAGTTACACGCAATCAAGAGAAGGCAGAGATTTACAATGCTTTTAACCCTGCTAACCCACAAGGTGTGCAGATACTTTACGTTAAAGAGTACAGACCGGGAATGAATGTTTATAGCCTTCCTGGTTATTTCGGTGCGCTTAACTACATTGAAAGTGATGTTGAAGTTAGTAAGCACGTTTTGGGTAATGCTCAAACAGGGTTTTCTGCCAGTAAACTTATTACTTTACCAAACGGAGAGCCAAGCCCTGACGAGAAGCGAAGCGTAAGTAAGCAGTTTGACAATATGTACACGGGTGCGGACGGCAAAAAGTATTTACTTGCTTTTGTAAACGATGTAAGTCGTAAGCCTATTGTTGACGATTTGGGTGCAAGTGATTTAACTAAAGAGGACTTTGGTAGAGTAGACGAGTTAATACAAACTAATATATTTAGCGGACACCAGATTACAAGCCCTGACTTATTTGGCATTGCCGTTCCAGGTCAATTAGGCAACCGCCAACAGATGCGTGATAGTTACGAGATATTTAACAATACCTATGTACGTTATAAGCAAATGCAACTTGAAGGTGTGTTTAATATGTTAGCGCAGTATGCAGGGGTAACAGTAGAACTTAAACTACAACCTGTTGACCCGATTGGAATTGATTTTAGTGAGAATGTTATTTTACAAGTAGCACCAAAAGAGTGGATATTAGAGAAATTAGGCATTGACCCTACACAATACGGAATAGTTGCAGAAACAGAGCAACCAATGGCTGCAAGTCCTTTAAGTGTAAACGAACACATCAAAGGATTGAAAGGTCGTGAGTGGCAAAATATGCAGCGCATAATTAGGGACTTTAACAAGGGTAAGATAACAAGAGAACAAGCAAGTTCAATGCTTAAAGGTGGATATGCGCTTACAGACGAAGAGATATTTACTTGGTTAGGTGCAGAAGACGAGCAATTTAGTGAGCAAGACTTTCAGGTTTTCTTTGAGTTCGGAGAAGACAGAAGTGGTTACGAAGTATTTAAAAGCAAGACAAGATTTAGTGACGATGCAGACTTTGAAATGTTTGCAGATGTAACACAGTTACAATCTAATATCTTGGACTTAATTGTTAAGGATAAGCGTATTACTCCAGAGGTAATAGCTGACACACTTAAAGAAGACATTGGTGCGGTAAAGCGTGTTATTGATGCGTTAATTGAGAAGGGGTTTATTAAGACAAACGATGTAAAGCAAGGCAAAGGAATTGATAGTAACGTTATTATTGAGAGACAACTAACTGCGCCTATCGGAGAGATTGTTGAAGCTATGAAGCCACAAACTACGCAGATATTAATTAGATATAGCTACGAGTGGAAAGCAGGTTTTAACGATGGCGATTTAGATACAAGCAGACCTTTTTGTAAGTACTTAGTAACTGCTAATAAGTTTTATACTCGTAGCGAAATAGAGACAATGAGTGCAAGGCTTGGTTATTCTGTATGGGACAGACGAGGCGGTTGGTACACTAAGCCGGGAACAAATACAGTATCGCCAAGTTGCAGACACGAGTGGCGCAGCAATATCGTGAAAAGAAAATAAAGAAAATAAGAAATGAGTTTAAACACATTATTCATAAGCGTACAGAATATTAAAGACCGCTCTGGCTTACACGCAAACGTGGACGAGAAACTTGTATTGCCTGAGATAAAAACTGCACAAGATATGTATATCCTACCGGCTTTAGGTAGTGCCTTATATAGTCGTTTACAAGCAGGTATCACGGCAAACAACTTGAACGGCAACGAGGTTATCTTGTTAGACCAATACATAGCAGATACTTTAGTACACTATGTACTTAGTGAGTTGCCAATGGGCTTGTCTTATCAGTTCTATAACAAAGGATTGTTAAGGAAGGGCGGAGAAAATACCGAGAACCCTTCGATGCAAGATATGATTGACGTGGCTAATAGATACAAGACCCGTGCTGAGTTCTACAAGCAAAGAATGATTAAATACTTAAAAGAATATTCTACACTTTATCCTGAGTACCTTAATCCTGGCAGTGGTATTGATGCGATACACCCTGAGAACGATGCTTACACAACGAGCATTTGGTTAGGCGATTTTGATTGCTGCGCAGGTAAAAGCTTTGAGGAACTTTATCAAGGGGACAAAGGTTGTAGTAGCTGCTAATTATGAGTAAAGTAACAACAATAAAGAACCAAAATAAACTTCGTGTTTATTTAGAAAAAATTAAGAATGAGCCTAACGTTAAACCAAATAACAAAGCAAATAACGACACTCGGAAACGACCACGAACAAATTAACTTTGTTTACTTTGGCGATGTGTGGGAACGTTTAAGCAACGGAGAGGTAACTTATCCAGCTATGTTCTTTACATTAACGGGTGCTAATATCTTAGCTAAGAATATAGAGTACCAATTTAGCTTGTACTTTATGGACAGAATGCTAATGGAAGAGACCAACGAAACCGAAGTACTTAGTGATATGACTTTAGTAGGTCAAGACATAGTGGCGCAGCTTAGATACCCTAAAGCTATTTGGGAGATAGGCGATAACGCAGCTATTACGTTCTTTACTGAAAGCGACCCTGACTATCTTGCAGGAGTTAAGATTGATATTACAATGCAATTACCTTACTTAAACGATAGATGCCAAGTGCCTTCTATTTATACATACTAAGATGATAGGAAAAAAGATTAACCAATTAGCGACCGAGTTAGCACCTGCTACAACCGATTTAACTATTATAGGTAACCCAGTAACGGGAGTAAGTAAAAAAATTACGTTATCGCAAATAGCTAATTTGTTTGCAACTTCGGGTACAGTTACAAGCGTAGCAGTTACTGAAACAGGAAATGCTTTAACAATAACAGGCAGTCCAATAACAACTGCTGGAACTATTAATATAGGATTTGCAGGAGCAGCTACTCAGTATGTAAGAGGCGATGGGCAATTATCTGACTTCCCAACTTCAACAGGTGGCGGGAGTTCTGTTTCTTATTATTTAAATTCAAGTGTAAGTCAAGGTACATTAGGGGGTGTTGCTTATAGACAATTTAGTAAGACACCGATTGCAGGTGCAGGAACTGATATTAGTGTTTCGGCTAACGGATATATAGCTTCTTACATTACTGATGCCAATGACCCAGCTTTATTAGAAGTACCTGCCGGAAACTTTAATTGTGAGTTTTATTTTAGTGTAAATTCTAATAATCATAACCCTTATGTTTATGCAGAAGTGTATAAATATGATGGAACTACTTTTACTTTATTAGGTAGCAGTCAATCAATTCCTGAGTATTTAACATCTGGAACTACATTAAGTCCTTACTACTTTGCTGTCCCTGTTACTGCAACTGTTTTAACAATAACAGATAGGATTGCAATTAGAATATATGCAAACGTAGATACAAGAACTGTAACTTTACATACAGAAAATAGCCATTTATGTCAAGTAGTTACAACTTTTTCTAAGGGATTGACTTCGTTAAATAACTTAACAAGACAAGTACAATTTTTAGCGACAGGTACAACAGGAACTGATTTTAACATAGCAAGTTCTACTGCTACACATACCTTTAATCTACCTACGGCAAGTGCTACTAATCGTGGTGTTTTGTCAAGTGCAGATTGGACAACATTTAATAATAAGCAGAATGCTTTAACTAACCCGATTACGGGAACGGGAGCAAGTGGGCAAGTAGCATTTTTTAACGGAACTACAAGCTTAACAGGAACTAATAATTTCTTTTGGGACACGGCTAATAATCGTTTAGGTATTGGCTTAACAAACCCACAAAGGTCTATTGAAATTTTCAATTCTACGGCTGATAATCATTTGCGTTTAAGCGGTAATGCTCCGAGTGTATCAATGGGAGAGGCAGTAACGGGTTCAGTATATCAAGCTAAGTTCGGTCTTGTAACTGTTAACGGGCAGTTTGTTTCGGCAGGTGTTGCAGGGGACTTTGTTATTATATCACAAACGGGTGCTACTATTATTGGTACAAGTAGTACCGAAAAAATGAGGGTTAATACTTCTGGTAACGTATCGATTAACAATACTAACAATACTTATAAACTTGATGTAACGGGTACAGGAAGATATACAGGTCAACTGAGATTAGAGTCCACTATTACAGACGGAACTTATACTTATACTTTACCAAGTGCTACGGGTACTTTAGCTTTAACTTCACAATTAACGGGCGGCACTGTAACAAGTGTAGGCTTATCTTCTGCAACAAGCGGAGTAACTATTGGCTCTACACCTATTACAACAAGTGGAACTATTACTTTAGCTATTGCAACGGCAAGTGGTTCTCAGCAAGGTTTATTATCAAGCACCGATTGGACTACTTTTAATGGCAAACAAGCTGCTTTAAACGGAACAGGTTTTGTAAAGATTAGCGGAACAACTATAAGCTATGATAACTCAACTTATTTAACTACAAGTGCTGCAAGTTCTACTTACCTTGCATTAGCAGGTGGAACGCTTACGGGTGCTTTGGGTGGAACGAGTGCAAGTTTTAGTAGTAATGGTTCATCATTTGGTAGTGCTTCTGCCGGTAGTTATCCTTTAACTATTCAAACGAATGTTAGTGAACAAAGTATTAAATTTATTGGCAAAAATGATAATAATAATATACAATTTTTTGATAGTGCTGGAACTACTTATCAAGCAGTAGTTGGAACTATTGGAACTAATTTTATTATTGGAACAGGAACAAGTGGAACAACTCGTTTAACAATAGCCTCTACAGGAGCAGCTACATTCTCAAGTAGTGTACAAGCAGACGGAAGCGGAAATGGATTTTTAATAAACCAAAATGGAGGTGCAGCAGGTTTAGCAACTTATTCAGCAAATACAGATAGGGCGCAAATAGCTTTTAAATTTGCTCAAAACTTTCCGGGTTCAAATAACTATACAAGAGTTTTAGATATTGTTTCTACAGGAGATGCAACAGGTGGTGGTGCAATTAGGTTAATGACTACTGTAAATGGTAGTGCTCCTGCAACTTCAATGTATGTTTCTCCAGCAGGTTTAGTTGGTATAGGTACTACCACACCGGGAAGTAAACTTTCAATAGTAGGATTACCTACATCAAGCGCAGGTTTATCAAGTGGAGATATTTATGTATTAGCAGGTGCTTTAATGATTGTATAATAAATAAAAATAAATAATGGCAACAACTTACAAATGGGTAATATCCCAATTAGACACCGCACCAAGCGAAGATGGTTTAACCGATGTAGTTAAGGTAGTACATTGGCGCTATCAAGCAGAACAAGTAGACGGAGACAAAACTTACAACGCAGAGGTTTACGGGGCAATGGGTTGCGCTACACCTTCGGAAACGGACTTTACTGCTTACGCTGATTTAACTTATGACCAAGTATGCGAGTGGTTAGTAGCCGGTAATGATGTCGCTGCTTTGGATAGTAACTTAGTTTCTCAAATTGAGAACCAAAAGAACCCACCGATTGTAAACTTACCTTTGCCGTGGAATAATTAAAATCTATATATCTTTACCAAAATTTAAACAATGAAATACAAACAACTATTACAACTTGTCGGTAACTTAAACGCAGTTATTGGCGGTACAGAAACAAAGACACAAAAAAAGTTAGTACAGATTTACAACAAAGTAAAGCCTTATCACGAAGCATATAATACGGAAGTAGAAAGCCTAAGATTAGATGCAGCGCAAACCGACGATAAGGATTGCTTACTATTAGATGACAAAGGAAATTACAAGTATTCTAAGGACGGCATCAAGAAACTAACTAAGGACATTGAGGCTTTAAATGATAAAGAATTTGACTTTGTAATAATTAACATAGTCAATCCAAAAGGTCTTGAAGACTTTACATTCTTAGAAGATTGGACTACCGGAATAGAATTTAACAAACAAGAAGAAGAAGAATTATAAATGGCAAATAACAACCAAGCAGACCAATCAACAATCGTTTCTTTAATTAGTGCTACTCTTAGCATTACAAGTATTCAACCACTATTCACATTGATTGCAAGTTTGGTGGCTATTGTTTCTGGTGGTATGGCTATTAGATACTATTACAAAATGACTAAAAAGCTTAAATGAGATTAATACTTTTAGCCTTATTACTTACTTCGTGTGCCTCAGTTAAGAAGGCATCGGAAAAATTAGATAGCACAGTTGTCAAGACATTTGACTCGGTGCGTGTTGTCGTTTACGATAGCGTAACTAAAATAGTAGAAAAGGAAGAGTATTTTACCAAGACAATAACTTACTATGATACCTTATGGCTTACTAAGGATAGTATGATTTCTGTCCCTAAGTACACAGAGACATATACAAAGGGTACAAAAGAAAAGCAGACAGATAGTAAGCAGACCAAAACGGACTCAATGGCTCTCAATCGCACAGAAAGTACCCAAATTTCGAAGATAACTAAAACTAAGGATAAGTCCTTTAGCGAATTTTATAAGGCTCTAATAGCCCTTATATTGATAATTACGCTAATCTTATACTTTTGGAAAAAGAAATAATATGGCAAAAGCAGCAAGAAGCGTAAACGTATCGACTAACCCTTTACCGATTTCATTCAAAGAGTTCAGCAAAAACCCTGTTGTCGGTATGCTATTTTTATGTATCTGCGGTATTAGTTACCTCTACATCGACAATGCAAAGCGTAACGAAAAGCAAGACGATAAGATAGGTGCTTTGTATGAAATGGTGCGTAAAAGTGATAGCAGCAACGCAGCAAGTACGGCTCGTTTGGAAATGGCAGTAGACCTTAAGGCTTTAAAAAGCTTTAAGTAATGCGCTATTTATTACTGGTTGCTTTGATAGGTTGCGGAACTAAAACCGATAACCAAATCAAAGAGTTGCAAGACAAAGTAAAACAAAGCCAGGTGCAAAGCGACTCGGTGCAAGTGATGGCGGCTGAGGATAACAAGAAGGTAATTACTAAGACAGTAAAAACTATTGTTACTTTAAAGCAAGAAGTAAAAGAATTAAAAACGGAACTAAATGAAGTTAAGGCTAAATTGGACTCCGCTAATTTTGTTGATACTAATAGCACCAAGTTTAAGTTACGCCCAATACGTTAAGAAGATTGGTGGCGAGGATAAGATTGTTATTAGTAAAGCAGAAGGCGAAAAGATAAACGCTGCGTTTGATAGCGTGAGTAATTTAGTTACATCAAGAGAAGCCCGTATTGATAGCTTGATAAGGGCAAACATCAAAACAAGGGATAGCCTTCGCATTGACTTACTTACTTTAAAAGACACCCTTACCCAACGCAATAAAATAGTAAACGATACGTTAAACGATTATCGTAATAGGTATTATAAAAACATAGCTATTTACGAGAAGTACGAGAAGGCAGTAGATTTTGAAATAAAACTACACAGGCTTAACTCAGTTTTGTTTGCTATGCTAACATTATTTTTATACTCTCAAATAAATTAAAATGAAACTAGAAGCATTATCGACAAAGATACCTGCAAACGTATTAGACCAAATCCCAGATATTGAAGCAAAGTTTGGCTTGAATAGTAATATTAGGTTAGCACATTTTTTATCTCAATGCGCACACGAAAGCGGAAACTTTAAAGCGGTTACTGAAAATCTTAACTATGGTGCTAAAGGGCTTAGGTCTATTTTTGGCAAATACTTTAAAGACGATGCTACTGCTGCTGCTTACGAAAGGAAGCCTGAGAAGATAGCCAATAGGGTTTACAGTTCAAGAATGGGTAACGGAGACGAAGCAAGTGGGGACGGGTGGAAATTTAGAGGTCGTGGCTATATTCAATTAACAGGCAAAGATAATTACACTCAGTTTGATAAGGTTGTAGAAGATGACATTTTAGCTAACCCAGATTTAGTAGCTACAAAATATCCTTTGATGTCGGCTGCATTCTTTTTTGAGAGAAACAATCTATGGAAAATCTGTGATGGCGGTGCTGACAAAGAAGATGTTATTGCTCTTACAAAGCGCATCAATGGGGGAACTCACGGGCTTGAAGACAGATTAACAAAATTTGCTTTATTCAATTCTTTACTAAAATAAAATATATACTATGAAATGGTTAGCCAATTTATTAGCAGACGAAAGGGGTTCGGTATCTACAAAGCGAGTAATTGCTTTACTATCGGCTTTATTTATCTGCATTACCTTATTAGCTAATAGCTTTACACATCAAGAGATTGCCCCTTCGGATAAGCTTGTAGATGCCGTAATGGTTATTTGCATAGCTGCTATGGGTACTACAACTATAGATAAATTCAGCCAAAAATAAACAATGCTAAAATCAAAACGACAACGCCTTTTTTTCGATATTGAAGTGAGTGCAAATATCGGCTTCTTTTGGAGTTCCGGTTACAAGCTTAACATCGGTCCGGAAAGTATTATCAAAGAACGTGCAGTAATTTGTATCTGCTACAAATGGGAAGACCAAAAAGAAGTACATTCTTTACAATGGGATAGTAAACAATGCGACAAAAGAATGTTGCAAAAGTTTATTGAAGTAGCAAACACGGCTTCCGAAATTATAGGACACAACGGCGACAAGTTCGATATGGCTTGGATAAGAACCAGGTGCTTATTTCACAAGATAGAGATGTTCCCTTCTTACGTTACTATTGACACTTTAAAGGTAGCACGACAAAAGTTTAGATTTAATAGCAACAAGCTTAATTACATAGCTGACTACTTAGGCATCGGCACTAAGATAAAAACAGAATATAGTTTATGGAAAGATATTGTTCTGCATAAGGATAAGATTGCAATGGCTAAAATGATTAAGTACTGCCAGAAGGATGTTGTTTTATTAGAGCAAGTATTTAACGCATTAAAATTACACATAGAACCTAAAACACATTACGGAGTTATCTTCGGTCAAGACAGAGGTACTTGCCCTGAGTGCGGAAGCGATGAGATTACAATACAAATGAGGCGCACAACTGCAACAGGAGTTAAGAAGATATTATACAAGTGCAAGACTTGTTTTAAAATACATAGCAAAACAGACAAATAATGGATAGTAAAATATTAGCAGCAGTTATAGAAGATATGCGCAGGCGTGAAAAAGTAGGCAAAGAAAAGTATGACTGCACAATGGATAGGCAAGACTTATCTACGGGGCAATGGATAACACATTTGAAGCAGGAATTACAAGATGCAATTTTATACCTTACTAAACTCGAACAGATACACAATGCGCCTCAAGAAGATTTACAGCTTCGGGAATATCTTAGATAGAGAAGTTTACGAAGACCTAAAGCAATTAGATTACACGAACCCAAACTTTAAAGGTTGCGGAGATGAGTTCCAGTTTAATCGTGAGTGGTGGGTAATGCTTGACGATATGAGCCGTATCGTAGCATATTGCGGCTCAATTTATTCTAAGGGCATTTGCATATTTAACAGGGCTTGGGTTAAAAAAGAATATAGAGGGCAGGGCATACAGAGACGAATGATTAGAACCAGGTTAAAGGCTGCATCTACTTTTTGCCACATAGCTATTACATACACTACTTTAGACAACTTCCCTTCGGCTAATAACCTTATAGATTGCCGGTTCAAGCTTTACCTTCCTGAGTATTCTTACGGGGGTTCTGACAAACTTTACTTCCAAAAGTTACTTTAGACCTTTAAAGTACAATAAAGGTAGTAATACTACTACTTTTGGCTGCATTTTACTTCCGAATTTGTCAATCAATAAAGTTGTATTTATCAATCAATAGATAAGTTTTACCCTTACTTTATGTCGGAATTTTACATCATTAGATACCTTTTTTTGACATAATGTGCGATAAAATGCACATTACTCGGTTTTTTGTCCTATGTAAAACCCATTATTTGCAACAAGGTTACAAAAATAAATTTATTACTTTTGCACTTTGTATTGTGTAATGTGTTATCTTTGTTGAAACAAAACACAATATGACACATTTAACCACCTACCAAATGTTCCAATTCGAGAGATACGGGAACATATTAATTGACGGAGATAGGAGTACTACAAACCCTTATGACCCTGCTCTATTGCCTAAAAACTACGACTACGAAGATGACGATTACACGTTTACTCGTTGGGTTGAAAACAATGCAGAACAAGAACTTTTAAAAACCGAACAATATGAAGATTGAATTTATCAAAGAAACTAAGCCAGACGGCACGATTTTCTACTATACTTTAGTAGATAACAAATACGATAGTATGAGTATGTACTTAGAATACTCACAGGCTTACGAGTACTTTGTGAGCCTAAAGAAAAGACAAGAACCTATTATCGAAATTTTAGAACACTATTCAGTAGACATTCAAAACCAATAACAATGAGCCTAATTAAAATACAACAGGAATTAAAAGCACCTAAAAATCAATTCAATGCTTTTGCTAAATACAAGTACCGAAGTGCAGAAGATATTATTGAAGCTGCAAAACCTATCTGCCATAAGTACGGCTACGCTTTAATGTTAAGCGATGAGGTCGTAGAAGTAGGCGGCAGGGTTTATGTAAAGGCTACTGCTTGTCTAAGTAACTTAGAAGATAACATTACTTGCACAGGGTTAGCGCGTGAAGAGGAAAACAAAAAAGGTATGGACGCTTCACAGATTACCGGAGCAGCAAGTAGCTACGCCAGGAAGTACGCCCTTAACGGACTCTTTGCAATAGACGATACCAAAGATGCAGATGCTACTAACGAACATAAAGACGAAGTAAGCGAAGGACAAAAGGCATTCTTAATTGAAGCACTTGATAAGACAAAGTTTACTGAAGATCAAAAAGTAAAGGCTGCTTTGAAAATCAATGCTATCAAGACCTTAGACGAGTTTAACAAGATTAAAGAAACAATAAAGAAAAGCTAATGAGAGACTTGCTACCATTTGAAAGGCAGATGCTCCTGGCAGAAGTATACCACTACGCTTGGTATAACGAAGAGGCATACGCTGACTTATTAACATTCATAGAAAAGTATCAAACCATTTTAGACAAACCAGTATTTTTAACCCATATCAATAACAATGACACAGAAACAACAAATCTTGAACCACTTGCTTTCGGGCAAAACCTTGACACCGATCCAGGCATTAACGAAGTACAATAGCCTTCGACTTGCAGCCGTAGTGTTTGAATTAAAACGCAAAGGCTACAAAGTACAAACGGAACTAATTAACGTAGGTACAAAAAAACAAAGTAAATTAGTAGCTAAATATTCAATTAAAATCAAATAAAATGACAGAGAAAAAATGGAGTGCAGGTGCTTGGAAAAAGACAACTGCTAAAGGAGAGGTAATTAATTTTACTATTGAAAATGTTAAATACTCAATGTGGGTTAATTCTTACAAGACAGAGGACAAGCAACCAGATTACAAAATTTATGTAAATGATTTTAAACCAAAAGAAGATACGGAAGGATTGCCGTTTTAATTATGCTAACGAGAAAAAGAGATATATCAATTAGACAGTTAAAGGACTTGTATTTTGTGCAACGTAACACACATTTACAGCTACACGAAATGATGATGCAATTAGGTTTATTAGGCATAGAAGATAACGAGCCTCTTGGGTTAGACATTGGCGCGAGAACTATTGTTAAATTGGTAGATCAAGAGTTTGAGTGCGATGTTCTGGTTAAGGATAGAAGTTTGAAAACAACGTTTGGACGCAAAGCTGCGGCTTACTTACTAAGGCGGTACACCAAATTAAGCCTTAAGGAGATAAGCCAATACACAGGAACAAGCGACCATACGACTGCTATCCATAACATTAAACAAGCAAATAACCTAATAGAAACTGAGGACTGGTTTAAAACCAAGCTAAAAAAACTTTGTTTAAAATTGGAACTTAAAGAAATTTAGTGTATATTCGCAGCATAAATAAAAGATACATTAACGGAAGTCCAGACGATAATGTGTTTAGTGGTTAAATAATAGCCCCTGATAGCTGGACTCTATTGGGGGCTTTTTTATTTTTATTATGGCAAAAGACCCTGCATTCCTATTTTATAGCAGCGACTTTCTAAATGGAGTAGCTGACTTAACAATGGAAGAGAGAGGACAATTTATTACTCTCTTATGTTTACAACACCAAAAAGGAAGGCTTACAGACAAAACCATTAGGTTATGCTTAGGTTCTGTTTCGGTTGATGTTTTGAGCAAGTTTACAAAAGACAAACAAGGAAATTTTTACAATGAACGGCTAAGTGAAGAGATTGAAAAACGCATTCAATTTACTGAAAGCCGTAGAAACAATGGCTCTAAGGGTGGTAGACCTAAAAATAATACAAAACCATTAGGTTTACCTAAAGATAACCTTATGGAAGATGTAAATGAAAATGAAAATGAAGATATAATTATAAATAAAAGTAAGTGTACATTTGACCAGGTTTACGAATATATGGCAATTCGGATAGGAACAGATCAAGCAAAGATTGAAGCCGAGAAGTTTGTAAATTACTACGAAAGCAATGGATGGAAAGTAGGTAAGAACCCTATGAAAAGTTGGGGAGCAGCCGCAAATAATTGGATAACAAACACTAAACAATATGCAAAAGGAACTACAAACAATAAGCCAAAACTTAATAAGCACGAACTCGACAACCTTGCCAATTACAACTATATCCACTCTACTACCTATGGAGCAGGAGATTATGCAAAGCTTTTCGGGGGAACGGGTACGGAACCTGAACTCTACCATATTTAAACAGAACCTTGTTTATCTTATGCAGCTTGTGGGTATTAACAATCCTGGAGAAGTTAAGTTAGCAATCCTTGAAGATTGGGTTAGGACTGAATACGGGAACTTTACAATAAACGAAGTGAAAGTAGCGTTTAAGCAAATGGTAGCTAATGACTTTATAGACCACTACCAGAACTTCAGCCCTGCATACTTTAGTCAAGTTATGGATAGGTACAAGAAAAAAGCAAACGAAGTTAGAAAAATGATGCCACAAGAACGAGTAGAAGCAATACCACACTTAACTGATTTAAAGATAATTGATTACAGTTATCAAGAATATAAGGTTCTAGAAAATAGAACTTTTGACAGAGTATTTAACCCTTTATCAGTATTTACAAAGCTTAATACTTCCGGCATTAAGGTATGGACAAAAGAAGATGGGGCTATCGCCAAAAAGAAACTTATGGAAATAATAACTTTTAAGGCAAGTAAAATGGACTTCGCAACCGCAAAGCAGTACAGAGACGAATGGACTGAGCAATGGTTAAAGAACCAGGCTCGAGCAGTTGCAGTAGCTTTATTTTTTGAGGACCAAATAAAAATTGGCAAAGTATCGTTTTCTTAATATAGTTTTGTATTATGACCGCAAACGAATTAACCAAAGAAGCAATCCAAACCCTAAATAAAAACGGGTGCTTTGTATGGCGCAATAACAATTTAGCGGTTAGGGGCAGAACCTTCATAGGCTTAAAGGGAGTTCCAGATGTAGTAGGCTTTCACACACAAACAGGAGTAGCGGTTTACTGCGAGACAAAAGCCATAGGCGATAAGTTAAGCAGCTATCAAATAGCATTTTTAAACTTAGCAAAGACGGCAAATTGTTTTTGTTACATAGCTACCGAAGAGAACGGCAAACTAATCTTAAAGGACTATGAACAAGAATAGCATCATATTAGAACTTTGGGAAAGCCGAGAACTAAAGGAAGCAATAGATAAAATGCAGCCTGAAGATTTAAGAGACGATTTAAGAAGCGAACTATTTAAAGTGCTATGTGAAATGGACGAGGAACGATTAATTGATATGCGCACCCGTAACGTATTAAAGTTCTACTTAGTTAGGACTATGATTAATATGATGCAAAGTAATACAAGCCAATTTTATAGGACATACAGAAAACCTTTAGAGGTTGAATTAATAGTACACGACAGAGACGAAGATTTACTTAACAAAGTAGAAGACGAACTATCCAAGATGCACTGGTACAAAGCAGAACTTTTAAGAGTGTATGCTATTAACCATAACTGCAACGCTAAAGAACTTAGCAGAGTTACAGGCATACCTTATATGTCAGTACACAGGGAACTTAAATTAACTAAACGAGAACTTAAAAAACAATTACGCAAATGATAATTATCGCAGCAGTATGCTTTGCAATATTCTTTGTAGAGATACACCAATTTCATAGAAAATGGTATTTAGATTACAAGCCTTTTAGTTGCACCAGTTGTTTAGCAGCTTGGGTAGGATTAATTTTATATTTACTACCTGCAATATGTACCGATGTATTTGCGTTTGTATTTATACCAGGAGTATTAGCACCTTTATTATCTAAACTAATGTGGAACTTATGGAAATAGAACACAGAAATTATTTAGACCATTACAGAAGTAACTACGAAATGGTGCAGAACGGATATGTAAGAAATATAGATTTAGACATCTTAAAAATGTACGAGCATATTTATCGAAAGTATATGAGTCCAGATTTCATATTAACAGTATGGTGCAGCCATTGTATATTTGATATGATTAAAAGGCTTTACGAATGGTACGATTTACAACCTAAAAATAAAAAAAAGAATGGCTAACTTTATCCACCCTACCGCTATTATTGGCGATAACGTAATTATTGGAGACGGAAACTACATTGGTGCTTATTGTATTATCGGAGACCCTGCTGAACATAAGAAGTTTTGGAATAAAAAAAAGGGCAAAGTTTACATAGGCGATAACAATGTTATTACAGGACTTGTAACAATAGATGCCGGAACTGAGATTGATACCTTTATAGGCAATAATTGTTTTATAATGAAACACGCACACATCGGACACGATTGCACAATCTTAGACAATGTAACAATTAGCTGCGGAGCAAAAATAGGTGGGCATTCTATTGTAGATAAAGGTGCTAACATAGGACTTAATGCAGTTCTACACCAGTTTGCAAACGTAGGAGAGAATTGTATGGTGGGGGCAAGTGCCTTTGTAAAAGGAGATGCAAAACCAAATACTAAATATGCAGGAGTACCGGCAAGGGAAATAGGCTCAAACATAAGATAATGAAAGTAGCTATTTTATTACTTGCACAAAACAGACACGACTTAACTCAGCGTGTAATTAAGCAAAACTTTTTTAACTCTGGTTACAATGCGGACTGCTTCTTAATAGATAACGGCAGCGACACACACGAAAACTTTAACTACTCTTTTGCCGGTTATGACTTATCAAAAGAAAAGAGGGGCATAGCAGCCGGAGTAAACGCAGGACTTAGGATAACTCAGAATTATGATGCGGTTTGTTTATTAGCTAATGATATTTTATTGCCGCAAGATTGGTTAGCTAAGTTTGTTTTGTTTGCACAACGAATAGAGAAGACAGGCATAATAGGAATACATTGCGTAGAAGATTTGCCACCAATAGTAGACGGGGTACATAAAACACACACACCCTTTGGAGATAACTTTATCACTCGTGAACTTATAGATGCGGTTGGCGGTTACAATGAAGCCTATGACCCTTACGGAATGCAGGACAGAGATTATGGGGAACGTGCAACAATATCAGGCTTTACTAATTACTACCTACCGGATATGAGGTCGGAACACATAGGACACGATGTAGGCAACGGAACAGATTACAGACGAATGAAGGACGAAAGTTTACAAAGGGCGCAAAGCGTCTGGGAAAAATACCAAGATATATATCACAACCAAAAGAATGTAAGATGCGAATACTTTGTATAACTTCAGCCAACTCAGGCGTAGGACTGCATAGAATAATGATGCCGATAGTACACTTAGAAAAAGAGTACGCACTTATAACCGATGTATTGAATGACGAACTACTTGAGCAGGGTTGGGACATTGTGTTAATGAATAGAATGCTTAACGAGATTGATGCAAAGCAAATGGACACTTGGCGCACTAAGTACGGCTTTAAGTTAGTAGTCGATAACGATGACCATTGGGAACTTAGCGAAAGCCATTTGTTATATTACCGATACAAATACAATAACATCGGCAAACAGATTACCGATTACTTAGAGATTGCAGACCTTTGCACAACCACACACGAAAGGTTAGCAGCAGAGATAAGCCTTTACAATAAGAACGTTCACATATTACCAAACGCTTTACCTTATGGGCAAGAGCAGTTCCAGGATAATAAGACCGAAGATTACAAAGTAAGATTGTTTTGGTCAGGTAGCGGAACGCACGAAAGGGATATTGAAATACTTAGGCAGCCGTTTAAAAGGTTACAAGGTATGAATATAAGAACTGTGATAGCAGGTTACAACGATGCAGAGAAACCTATCTGGGATAAAATGATTGACGCCTTTACTTGCGGACTAAAGCTTAACCCTACGATTTATAATTATGCAAGGGTTACGGAATATATGGGAGCATATACGGACTCAGACATTTCAGTTATCCCTTTGGTAGATAACAAGTTCAACGCTATGAAGTCAAATTTAAAGGTATTAGAAACGGCTGCTAAAAAGAACCCTGCCATTGTAAGTATGGTTAATCCTTACTTAGATATGCCGGTACACTATGTAAAAAGCCAGAAGGATTGGAACATACATATAAGAAATTTGGTCAATGATGCGGATATGAGAAAGGAAAGCGGACAAAAGCTATTTGAGTTCTGCGAAAAGAAGTATAACTTTGACGAGATAAATTTAGACCGAAAGTATATTTATAGTAAACTATGCCAGTAATAAAATGCTCAAACGGGAAATGGCGCATCGGAAATGGTGGGTGCGTATATGACACTCAGGAGAAAGCGACTAAAGTATGGCAAGCAATCCTGGCAAGTGGTGCTTATGCTGCTGAAAAAGTAAGCTATGACTATGACGATGTACTAAGTACAGACAAAGGTAAAGCACAAGCAGAAAGTGATGTGAGAGCCGGTAAGATAGTTTATATAATTTCAGCAAGGCAAAGCGTAGACGGAATGTTATCTACGGCATCAACATTAGGAATACCTAAAGGAAGGGTTTACGCAACCGGTAGCAATAAAGCTAAAGTAGATAAAATCAAAAGTTTAGGAATAAAAGTACATAAAGATAATAACCCAGATGTGATTAAAGAACTTAGTGGCATTGGTAAAATATTTCATACTTAAATTATTTTTTAACAAAAGAATTATTTAATGGGAAAGTATGAAAAAACACACACAAATTTACTTACAAGGAATGGGCTATGACGCTACATCGTTTGTTCCTTGTGAGGTTTGTGGTGGTGTTGGGGTTGACATACATCATATTGAGGCGAGAGGAATGGGAGGCAATAAGAACGCAGATGTAATAGAAAACCTTATGGCTTGTTGTCGTGAATGCCATATTAAGTACGGAGACAAGAAACAATATAAAGAGTTTTTAAAAGATATACACGCAAAGAATTATGGCAAAGATTAAAGAGAACAATAACAAAGTTAGCTTTGGCAAACGCAAAAGAGGCTCTGCAAAGAAGTCCTTTAATAAGCACACGCCAAGAGAAAAAGCATACAAAGGACAAGGCAGATGAGAAAACTAAACGCTATTTGGCTACTCCTAACTCACAAAGTTTACTTCCTTGCGGTATGTAAAACAGGTAAAGACGGAGACGATATGACCACAATAGGACACTACACCTACTCAATGGCAGAAACTTTAATCAATAAGCACATAGCAGACGTAGATAGCTACTTAGACCAAGAGGACGCAATAGACGAAGCAAACGATATAATCAACGGCATACTATGATAATACTATCAAGCCAAATTGAAAGCATAGCATCACGCAAAGACAAAACAATCAAGCTTACAATAGCAACGCAAGAACTTAGTCCTAAAGATGCAGCCGACATTTTTCAGCTTAACCAACAGTTCTGCTACTTAGCAATCAAAGAAGAGCCTTTTAGCAAAGAAGAGCAAGACATAGTAGAAAACTTAAAAGCAGACGTAGACACATTTAAGACACCAAGTCAAAGACTTAGAGGCATCTTATACAGAAGATACGAACAAGATAACGAAGGGTACAAAGATTTTAACACATATTATTTATCTGTAATGGAAAGGATATGTATACACTATAAAAATAAAATAGATGGGTAGGTTTAAACTTATAGAGACACCAGAGTTAATGCTTCAATACTTTACCGAGTACGCAGAACATTGTAAAAGCAATCCAATTAAAGTACACGACTTCGTAGGTAAAGATGGAGACGAAGTTTACAGATTAAGAGAGCGACCTTTGACGATAGAAGGCTTTGAGAATTATTGTTATAATCAAGGAGTTATAGGCGATTTAAGTCATTACTTTGCTAATACAAATAATGCTTACGCAGATTTTTTAACTATCTGTTCGCGTATTAGGAAATCAATTAGGCAAGACCAAATCGAAGGGGGTATGGCAGGGGTATATAATCCAAGCATAACTCAGCGATTGAATAGCTTAGTAGAAAAGTCCGAGAACAAACACGAAGTAAGTGAGATTAAAATAACTTACGATAAGTAATGCAGACAGTAGGCTTGAAATTACATAACCCACACCCTGCGCAAAAGCAAGTAATTGACTGCGATAGTAGGTTTATTGTAATGATGGCAGGGAGAAGATTTGGCAAGTCCTTGATTAGCCAAACGATTAGCATAGACACGGCAGTAAATAAAAAGCGAGTAGCTTACATTACACCTACTTACCAATTAGGTAAAATATTCTTTAAAGATATTATAGACCTATTACCTTTAGAGATATACTCTAAAAATGAAAGCGACCTGGTTATAACTTTTATAACGGGTGGCAGCATACGTTTCTTTACAGGCGAAAGGTTAGATAATCTTCGTGGTTTAAAGTTTCACTTGGCAGTAATAGACGAAGCGTCTTACATACCTAACTTAGAAGACGGGTGGCTTAATTCAATAAGACCTACCTTAACGGACTATAAGGGTAAAGCTATATTCTTAAGCACCCCTAAAGGTAAAAACTACTTCTTTAGTTTGTTCAGCAAAGCCGAACCCGATTGGCAAAGCTTTAAGTTTACGACATACGATAACCCTTACATAGACCCTAACGAAATAGACGATGCAAGGAAGCAACTGCCCGAAGTTGTGTTTGAGCAGGAGTATATGGCAAACCCGGCTGAGAACGCGGCAAACCCTTTTGGTAGCCAACACATACGCAAGTGCTTACACCCTGTTACAACTATGCCGGTAGTGGCTTATGGAATTGATCTAGCCAAGTCGGTCGATTGGACAGTTATCATAGGTTTAGACGAAGACGGGAATGTGGCTTATTTTGACCGCTTTCAAATGGATTGGCACAATACTAAGCAAACTATCCTTAGGCTGCCTAAATGCCCTATCCTTGTCGATTCTACGGGGGTTGGAGACCCGATACTTGAAGACCTACAAAGAGAAGGGGTAATGATACAAGGCTTAAAGTTTACAAGTTCAAGTAAGCAGCAGCTTATGGAAGGCTTACAGGCTGCCATACATCAAGGCAAGATTGGTTACCCTGAGGGAATAATCAGCCAGGAGTTAGAAGTATTTGAGTATCAATACACGGCAACGGGGGTAAAGTACTCAGCACCTTCAGGCTTTCACGATGACGCAGTTGTGGGGTTGGCTTTGGCTTGGCAGAACTTTAGCCTTAAACGAGGTACGGGTAGGTATGCCTTCCTATAATTGCAACAAGGTTACAAAAATAAATTTGGTGGATTGTGTAAAACTTGTATATTTGGTTATTATTTAATCAAAACACAAACACAATGAAAAAAGAAACCGCACAACTTTTAGCAGTATTTTTAGTAGCTTGTTACCTCATAGGGCAACTTCAAGACATCTACTCAAAATGATTTACGCTATCTGCCTTCTGCTAATTGCAACAGGCTTTGCAATGGCAGCTACATTTGATTACCTTATAACCCTAAACAATGACACAAAGCACAAAAGAATACATAGACAAGTATTACGCAAGTGAGCCTATTAGTATAATGATGTCTAACATCAATGCGACATACTTAGAGATACTTACCTACTGCCAGAGCAAAGGGTATGAACCTTCTAAGCGTAGATTAAGGAAACCAGAACATAAGTCAGAAATCGGCTTTTTTGACATTGAGAATTATAAGCCTGAAACAATATGAGAAAATTAATTATACCTTTAGCAATAACTTTAGTATTTGCTTATTACATCTCAGTTCAAAGGAATAAAATGAAGCTTGAATTGGCTGCGATACAATTTAGGGCAGATAGCTTATATGATGAGATTATGCCATTAAAGTACCAAAATCAAAGGTATGAGTACATATATGACCAGTTAAGCACAAATCCACAGGTAATAAAAGCATTTAACGAAACAGAATAAACAAATGAAACCAAAATTTAAACTAATCTGCAATGCAGGTACTTACGAAGCTAACACATTTTTTTCCTTAATTATTGAAGTATTAAAACATAGATTTTGGCATCTAAGAACTCACGGTAAGTGGATGGACTAATTAAAAAAATAACCTACAAACCAGAAACGATATAAAATTAGAAACATAATTCTAATTATTTAAAAACAAGCTATTTAAAAACAATTATTCAATCAAATTAGAAATATAATTCCAATTTAAAAATTTAGTATTTATACTTAATATTAATTAA
>Ga0209299_1000171_pt1 | contig 35348 bp, 58 predicted proteins | sample S_140806_MF_Meta_FD_187326 | JGI IMG/M metagenome (GOLD analysis project Ga0209299, IMG submission 187326) | Freshwater microbial communities from Lake Simoncouche, Canada to study carbon cycling - S_140806_MF_MetaG (SPAdes) (version 2) | ecosystem: Environmental > Aquatic > Freshwater > Lake ...
ATTAGTAAAAGCTACAGGTAAGAAGTTTTACAAATATGAGTTAACAAAAGGTACTTCAATGTTTACTGAAAACGTAGCATCGAATGTTCAAAATGGTACCTTATTTTTCACTCCTGAATTAACAATAATCTTAAACAAATTACAAGCGAATACAAGAAATGAAATTCTTTTATTAGCACAAAATAGACTTGTCGCAGTTGCTAAAGACAACAATGGTAAGTTCTTTATGCTAGGTAAAACAAGGTCATTGGATTTGACTGCCGGTAGTGCTGCAACAGGTACTGCTGAGGGAGACAGAAGTGGTTATACTTTAACATTCACAGGAGCTGAACCTAGTTTAGCACCTGAGGTTAATAGTACAGTAGCTGCTGCTCTTACAACTGCAGGATAGTTTACAGTTTTTCATAGTTAGTTCCCCTGCCTACTTTTCTAGGTGGGGGTTTTTGTATGTCAAAAAGTCAAGTTATTGACTTACTTTATTACAATATAAGTCAAATAATAGCTTTACATACTTGTTTTGTAAATATTATTATTATTGCTATTTATAATAGATGATACATTTAACTAAAGGACAGACCAATACAATTATAATGACTTTAACTGAAAAGCAGTTATTGATAACACCTAACTATTTATTTGTGTTTACAAATAGAAGTAGTAATAACATTATAAAATTTGTGGTTTTAAATACATCTGATTTAAGTTTATACAAGGATAGATACAATGAATTTACAATTGTTACTAACACTAGCTTTAGTGCTGCATTAGAGGGTCAATATACCTACGAAGTGTACGAACAAGCAAGTACTAGCAACTTAAATCCAACAGGCTTAAACAAGCTAGAAACAGGTATTATGTGGCTTTCAGGTTCAACCCTAACATATAACCAATATACAACAACAGACACTTATACAATTAGACAATGATAGATTTAAGAGTATTAACATTCGCAGAGGCTAGGCAACCTGAATTCAAAGAGAAGAAAGGTGTAGATGGTGGATATATTAAATACGGAGAAAATAACGATTATCCGGAATACATAGTTGACTTATACAATAAGTCATCAAAGCATAGTGCCATTATTAAAAGTAAGGTGCATTATATTACCGGCAATGGTTGGTCAGGTGAACCTGATGCACAGGCATTTATAGATAAAGCTAACAGGGTTGAATCTTTAAACGATTTAACTAGAAAGGTATCTTTAGATGTTGAAATATTTGGTGGTGCTTATTTAGAAGTTATTTGGGATTTAGCCGGTAACATTGCCGAGTTATGGCATTGTGATTATGTTAAGATTAGAACTAACAAAGACAATACACAGTATTGGTATAAGGAAGATTGGAAGGACAATAAGGTAAAGCCATCTGTTGTGGCTGCATTTAACCCTAAGCAACCAACAGGCAAACAAATTCTTTACATAAAAGAATACAGACCTAATATTGGTATCTATGGGTTACCTAGTTATTTTGCTGCCTTAAATTATATTGAATCGGACATTGAAGTTTCTAAGCATATCTTAGGAAATGCACAGACAGGGTTTTCTGCTAGTAAACTTATTACCTTACCAAATGGTGAACCTAATGATGAAGAAAAGCGCAACGTAGATAATAGATTAAGAAAAACTTATAGTGGTGCAGACGGTAAAAAATATATGATTGCATTTGTCAATGATATATCTAGGAAGCCTGTCGTAGATGATTTAGGTACAAGTGATTTAACAAAAGAAGATTTTGGCAGAGTAGATGAATTAATACAGACTAACATATTTAGTGGTCATCAGGTTACGACCCCATCAATTATGGGTATTGCAGAAGCCGGTAAGCTAGGCAGCAGAACAGAGATGCGTGATGGCTATGAGATATTTAAGAACACATATGTAAATGCTAAACAAATGCATTTAGAAAGTGTATTTAATATGTTAGCTAAATATAAAAATGTTACAACTGAAATAAAGATAATCCCTACTGAACCAATAGGAATTGAGTTTAGTGAGCAGACTATTAAAGAAGTAGCACCTAAAGAATGGATATTAGAAAAGATTGGTATTGATATGACTAAATACGCACCTACTGCTGAGGCAATAGTTCCGGCACAAGGCTTATCTGTTAATGAGCATATCAAAGGTTTAAAAGGTCGTGAGTGGCAGAATATGCAACGTATCATTCGTGAGTTTACTAAAGGTAAAATCAATAGAGAACAAGCTGCTGCAATGCTTAAAACAGGATATGCTTTAAGTGATGATGAAGTAAACACTTGGTTATGTTCTGATGAGATGGATGCTGAATTTGCAGCACAAGACTTTGGTGTGTTTTATGAATTTGGTGAAAGCAAGGATGCGTTTAATGTTTGGAAGTCTAAGAAAAGATTTAGTGATGAATCCGACTTTCATATGTTTGCTGATGTTACACAATTAGAATCAGACATATTAGACCAAATATCTAAACAAAAGGATGTAACCCCTGAGGTATTGGCAGAAGTTTTAGATGAAGATGTAAATACTATCAATTCAATATTAAAGGATTTAGAAGATAGAAATATCCTAAAAACTACTGAAACAAAAATAGGCAAAGGTATTAATAGCAATATAATTGTTTCAAGAGAATTAACGCAACCATTATCTAAAACAGTAGGCAAAGTAAAACCGGAAACAACTGAAATATTAGTTAGGTATTCTTATGATTGGATAGCAGGATTTAATAATTCTGATAAAACTAATAGCAGACCTTTCTGTGTAGCTTTACTAGATGCTAATAAAATTTATAGCAGAAGTGATATTGAAATGATGAGTGCAAGATTAGGATATTCTGTTTGGGATAGGAGAGGTGGATGGTGGAACGATAACGGAACTATAAGTGAATCTTGCAGACACGAGTGGAAAACAAACATAGTAACAAGAAAAAAATAAGAAATGTCATTAAATATATTATTCATATCAGTACAAGGGATAAAAGATAGAACCGGCTTACACGCAAACGTGGATGAAAAATTAATATTGCCGGAAATTAAAACGGCACAAGATATGTATATACTACCTGCATTGGGTAGTACATTATATAATAAATTGCAGAGTGCAATAAATGGTTCTACATTAAATGGTAATGAAACTATATTACTAAATAATTATATAGCAGATTGTTTGATTTATTATGTTATGAGTGAATTACCTATGGGGTTATCATATCAGTTTTATAACAAAGGTTTATTAAGAAAGTCAGGAGACAATACAGAGAACCCATCAATGCAAGATATGATTGATGTGGCTAACAGATACAGGACAAGAGCAGAATTTTACAAGCAAAGATTGATTAAGTATTTAAGACAAAACAATACTTTGTACCCTGAATATTTAAACTTTACAAGTGGGATAGATACAATCATTCCTGATTTAGAGGGTTATACTTCATCTTTATATTTAGAAGATGATAATGTTTATGAGAATAAAAACTTAGAACAAAAGTATCAGGGCAAAATAGGATGTTAATATGAGCAAAGAAGCGAACATTAAAAATCAAAATAAGCTAAAAGTTTATTTAGAAAAAACAAAAAATAATGGGATTAACACTAAATCAAATAGTAAAGCAAATAACAACATTCGGAAACAACCACGAGCAAATTAAGTTCGTGTATTTCGGTGATGTATGGGAAAGACTTAGCAATGGTGAGGTAACTTATCCTGCTATGTTTTTTAGTTTAGTAGATGCACAGATACTAACAAAGCAAATACAATATAATTTTTCTATCTATGTTATGGATAGAATGCTAATGGAAGAAACAAACGAGACAGAGGTATTAAGTGATATGACTTTAGTTGGTCAGGATATGGTGGCTAAATTAAGAGACCCACAATACAATTGGATTGCTAGTGATAATATGACATTATCATTTTATACTGAATCAGACCCTGATTATTTAGCAGGTGTTAAAATAGACTTTACATTAACATTATCTTCATTAAACGACACTTGTCAAATACCTACTAATGGAATCTAAAAAAATAAATCAACTAGCGACAGAGATGGCTCCGGCATCTACTGACTTAACAATCATAGGTGACCCAATAACAGGTGTTTCTAAAAAGGTAACATTATTACAGATAGCTGATTTATTTTCAACTATTGGAACAGTTACAAGCGTAGGTGTTACTGAAACAGGGGATGCTTTAACGATAACCGGAAGTCCAATAACAAGTGCAGGAACAATTAATATAGGATTTGCAGGTGCTGCTTCTCAATATGTACGAGGTGATGGTGCATTAGCAGATTTCCCTACATCAACAGGTGGTGGTAGTTCGGTTTCTTATTATCTTAATTCAAGTGTAAGTCAAGGTACTATTGGTGGTGTTGCTTATAGACAATTAAGTAAAACACCTATTGCTGGTGCAGGAACGGATATTACCATTTCAGCTAATGGATATGTAGCAAGTTATATAACTGATGCAAATGACCCTGCTTTATTAGAAGTCCCTGCAGGAAACTTTAATTGTGAATTATATTTTAGCGTAAATTCTAATGCTCATAATCCTTATGTTTATGCAGAACTTTATAAATATGACGGAACAACTTTTACATTACTAGGTAGCAGTCAGTCAATACCTGAATATTTAAAAAATGGGACAACATTAAGTTCTTATTATTTTGCTATTCCTGTGGCTACAAGTGTTTTAACAATAACTGATAGATTAGCATTTAGAATTTATGCTAATGTAGATACAAGAGTAGTTACTTTACATACAGAAAATAGTCATTTATGTCAAGTAGTTACAACTTTTTCTAAGGGATTAACTACGTTAAATAACTTAACAAGACAAATACAATTTTTAGCAACAGGCACAAGTGGAACAGACTTTGCTATATCAAGTTCAACTGCAACGCATACTTTTAATTTACCTACGGCTTCGGCTGCAAATAGAGGTGCTTTAAGTAGTGCAGATTGGACAACGTTTAACAATAAACAAAATGCATTAGGTTACACTGCAGCAAACGATGCTTTAGTAGTGCATTTAGCAGGAACGGAAACAATTACAGGAGTAAAGACATTTACAAATTCTAATATATTTTCAGGTAATAATTTATTTACTACATATCCAAATAGATTTAATGAAGGTATTGGAATAAAAGAAACTGCTTCATACGGAACGATAAGTGGATATACAATAATTGCAGGAGCAACAAATGGATTATCTTTATATTTAGCAAGTGGTGGTATTAAGACTTTTGCTTTTACAAGTGGAACTTCTAATAATACTTTTACTTTCCCTAACGCAACAGGAACGGTTGCTTTAACAAGTGACTTAACAGGTGGTACTGTAACAAGTGCAGCCTTATCAGCACCTACAGGATTTAGCGTATCAGGCAGTCCTGTGACTACAACAGGAACTTTAGCTTTAGCTTTTGCAGCAGGGTATTCTTTACCTACAAATGCAAGTCAAACGACTTGGGATACTGCTTATACAAATAGAATAACAAGTTTAACTACAACAGGGAATAGTGGTTCAGCTACTTTAGTTTCAAATACTTTAAACGTACCGACTTATACCTTAGCCGGTTTAGGTGGTATATCTTTAACTTCTTTGAGTGCTACAACTCCATTAAGTTATAATAATACAACAGGAGCATTTAGCATTCAAGTTGCTAACACTTCACAAGATGGATATTTAAGTTCTACTGATTGGAATACTTTTAATTCAAAGCAAAGCACAATAACAAATCCGGTAACCGGCACAGGGACAAGTGGACAGGTAACTTATTTTAACGGTACTTCAAGCGTAACAAGTTCTAGTAACTTTAAGTTTGACGGTACTAATTTAACAATAGGGAACCCAAGTTCAGCATTGGCACAGTTGCACGTTTACAATGCAAGTGCGGCTGCAACTATATTACTACAAACAAATAGCACAACTGACTATTCGGAGATAGCAGTAAGAAACAATAGTTCAACGGCTACTTCTTATTTTAGACAATATTCAACGGCTGCAACAGGAAGTGACTTTGGTATATCAAGAGCAGGGTTAGCTTTGTTCTTTAGTAACTATGCTACTAACTTTGCAATAGGAACTAGAAACGGTGGGGATTTAATATTAGGAACGGCTGATACCGAGAGAGCAAGGATAACAAGTACAGGCATTTTTGGAATTGGAACTGCATCACCGAGTGGTATTTTAGATGTGCAAAAAAACCAAAATGCTACAACGAACGTATATTTTAGAAATACCGATACTACAAACACAAATAGCAGAAACATACTAAACGTAATAGCCGGTAACGTTACTTTACAATTACAAGCAATTAATGCTGACAATGTTTATATTGGGCCAACAACTGCGGTAACTACATACTTAGGTTATAATAACCTTACAACTTTATCCTCCACAGGAGCAGCTACATTCTCAAGTAGTGTAACGGCAACGGGAGGATTAATATCAAATGGTGGAAGTATTGGATATGGTGGTGGAGAAATAGGATTAGGAGCATCAAGTTCAGGTTCAGTAGGAATTTACACAAATGCAACAGGTTCTCCAACAATGTATTTTGACCATAGAGGGACAAGTAATACAGGTAGTTTCATATTTAGAAATGGAACAGGTGGTGCAAACACTTTACTTACCATAGCATCCACAGGAGCAGCTACATTCTCTAGTAGTGTAACTGCAACTCAAATAACTTCAAACTATGCGGGGAAAGATGGATTAATTGTTTCAGATACTACAACACAAGCTGCAGGCGTTGGGGGCTCTATATTATTTAAAGGTGTATATACAAATGGAGGTTCACCTTTATCTTTTGGTAGAATTTCATTAATGAAAGAGAATAGTACAAATGCTGATTATTCTTTTGGAATGGGATTTTATACAAGTGCTAATAATGGAAGTAATCCAAGCACTAATCCAAATGTGTATATAGCAGGTTCAGGCAATGTAGGTATAGGAACAAGTTCGCCTAATCTTACTGCTGCAAATAGAACTGTTTTAGATATTAATGGTACTTCAACAAGTTTAATTGCATTAAGTAGTGGTGGAACTTATAAGTGTTACATTTTTAATGATGGAACTAATATAGAATATTTTGCTACGGGTTCAACTTTTATTAATTCAACTAGCAATACAATATTTAAAACAAGTAGTACGATAGAGGCTATGCGTATTACAAGTGGGGGGAGTTTATTAGTTGGAACTACAACAAATGCAGGTAATTATAATTTAGTTGCTACTAATGCATACGCTAAACAATTTCTTGCACTTGGAGTAAATGATGATGGTAGATATATTGGTCAGGGAGACCAAATTTCAGGAGCATTTCAGTCATACGATTTAACTATTGTAAACTATGCAACAAGTGGTAGAGTAACAATTACTAATGGTACTACAGGGGTTTACTTGGCAAATGGTGCAACTTCTTGGAGTACATTTTCAGACGAAAGATTAAAAAACATTAATGGCAATATTGAAAATGCAGTAGAAAAATTATCTAATATAAGAGCAGTAGATTATAGTTGGAAATTAGATAAAACACAAAAACATAATTTAGGTCTTATAGCGCAAGACGTACAAAAGGTATTCCCTGAAGTAATAGATATAAGCAAGGGATTTATTGAAAATGATGAAACTGAATATTTAAGCGTAAAATATACTGAATTAATACCTGTTTTAATAGCTGCAATACAAGAACAACAAAAACAAATAGAAGAATTAAAAGCAAAAATTAATGGATAAATTATTTGTAGATTTAACAACGCATAATGGTAATTTAATAGGAAATTTAAAACAAAATAAAATGAGTACAACTTACAATTGGGTAATCAATCAAATGGACACCAAACCTCAAGAGGATGGTTTAATGGATGTAGTAGTAGTAGTTCACTGGACTAGAACGGCTGAACAATTTGTAGGGGGTGAGCCTATTAATGTTTCAAGTTACGGTACTATGAATTGCACTACTCCAAGTGAAACGGATTTTACTGCATACCCTGATTTAACACAGGCGCAAGTTTGCGGTTGGTTAGAAAATGGGCTAGATACGGAGACAATAGATTTAAACCTAGACAAGCAAATAGAGAACATTATTAATCCACCGATTATAATTTTGCCACTCCCTTGGTCAAATCCAACTATTTAATTATATCTTTGTAAAAAAATAAATATTATGATTACATTAAACGAGCAACAAGTAAAAGAATTAGAACAATTTATTAACACTATTCCTACTGCTTATGGATTGCCATTATTACAATTCTTAGGCAAATTAGCACAGGAGCAGAATCCACAAACAGAAGCAAATGATTTTACTAACAATCCAAATGACCCAAACGCAGGGTTAGGATAATTTTTTAAACAATGACACCACATAGCAATCAAGCCGACATAGGCACAGGTATAAGCCTTTTATCAGCTATCGTAAGTATTTCAACAGTTCAGCCGATTATAACATTAATTGCCGGTTTGATTGCTATCATTTCAGGGGTAATGGCTATTAGATATTATTACAATGCAACTAAAAAAGTAAAAGATGAAATTCCTAAATAGCATATATGGGTCTTGGGTTAAGATATTCCTTTCAGCAATATTAACTATGGTGATTGCTAAGGGTGATATATATTCGGTTACATTAAAAGAATGTTTTAGTGCAGGTGTTATTTCAATCCTGCCGATAATTGTAAACTACTTAAACCCACACGATACTAGATATGGGAAACAAGACTAAGATATTTATTGTTTATTTAATATGCTTATTTTTAACAATAGTATTAGGATGTAATCCAATAAAGAAAGCTGAAAAGACAGTTTTAAACAATAGAGAAAGCAGCGAAAGGGTATTCAGGGAATTAGAAAAAACAAGACCCTGTGCTAATGATACAACAGTTATTAGCATTTCGGACACACTTTATAAAACAGATACGGCAATAGACTATAAAGTAGATACAATAAACAATGTTGTAACATTGACAGAGAAGGGAAAAATAATTTATAAGACTAAGACAATAATAGAAACTAAAACTGCGTTTATAGTAGATAATCGTAGATTGGCAATAATGGCTGATTCGGTGCGTTTCTACAAGGTTTCTTTGCAGGATAGTATAAACACTAGCAAAAAATGGAGAAGCCGGTTTTGGTGGCTTATATTGGGTTTAGTTTCATACATAGGAATTAGAAGATTATTTTTAACATACATTAATAAAATAATATGAAAGACCAAATCACATTAGATAGGATTAATTTATTACATCCTAAGTTAAAAGAAGATGCTTTAAAAATATATGATGAAATAGTAGCTGCACTTAATGGTTCGGCTATTTGTCGTTTTGCATATACCCTAAGAACATTTGCTGAACAGGATGCATTATATGCACAGGGCAGAACAAAAGCCGGTGCTAAGGTTACAAACGCACGAGGCGGTCAATCATATCACAATTACGGATTAGCAATTGATATTGTGTTATTAGTAGACAAAGATAAAAACGGCACATATGAGACTGCAAGTTGGGATATTAAAACAGACTTTGATGGTGATGGCAAAGCTGATTGGATGGAGATTGTAGCAATATTTAAAAGATACGGATTTGAATGGGGAGGGGATTGGAAATTTGTAGATAGCCCACACTTTCAAAAAACATTCGGCAAATCAGTTAACGAATTATTATCCTTACATACAAATAACAAAGTCGATAAAAACGGCTTTGTACTAATTTAAATTTATGCTTAAAACCAAACGTAGAAGGCTTTACTTTGATTGTGAAGTGTCAGCGAACGTGGGTTTATTTTGGCAGTCGGGTTACAAACTACAAATAGGAACGGAGAACATTATCAAAGAACGTGCTATTATTTGTATCTGCTATAAATGGGAAGATGACAAAGATGTATATTATCTGCAATGGGATAGCAAACAAGATGATAAAAAGCTATTGCAAGAATTTATTAAGGTTGCAAATGAGGCTGATGAATTAGTAGGTCACAACGGAGACAAGTTTGATTTAGCGTGGATAAGGACAAGGTGTTTGTTTCATAGGATTGATATGTTTCCAACATACAATACAATAGATACTTTAAAAATAGCTAGGTCTAAATTTAGATTTAATTCTAACAGGCTTGATTACATTGGTAAATTCTTAGGCTTAGGTCAAAAGAATCATACTAACTTTGATTTATGGAAAGACATAATGCTAAAGAATTGTAAAAAAGCAATGAACACAATGATTGATTATTGCATTCAGGATGTGGTTTTATTAGAAGCAGTTCATAAAGAATTAAACAATCATATACCGGCTAAGACCCATTATGGAGTTATCTTTGGAGCAGACAGAGGCAGTTGCCCTGAATGTGGGAGTGATGATTTAGTAAGAAAAGACAGAAGAATTTTAGCAAGTGGAGTTATTAAATTAGTTTTGCATTGCAATACCTGTGGGAAATATCACAATAAAACAGACAAATAATATGCGTTACCCTAAAAACTTTAATAAGATGACAATTGTAGAGCAAGAGATTTGGCTAGTTAAAAAACTATCTGAACTATATACTGAGGAGAATAGTATAAAAAAAGCATTGGCAAAGGTAAGGGGTGGCAGCAAATACGAAGTCAAAGAAGTTGACAGACCTGATGAATTATTATTAAAGTCGTGAAGAAAATAAAAGTCATATATAGAAAGTTAGGCAGACAAAAGGTCTATGGCTTTGCTCATTGTGGTTTTAACCAAATTGAAATAGACAGTCGTGTAAAATCCAAAAAGCATTTGGAGTTAATCATACACGAATCTATGCATATTCTTTTTCCTGAGGCTGAGGAAGAAGAAGTAGAATCTAAAGCCATTATCCTTTGCAATACAATATGGGGGGAGCACTACAGGAGGGTAGACAATTCTAGGTCTTTGCCCTTACAGGATGGCAGTAAGTAGCCGCTTATCCTTACATTTTACCGTTCATCACATTTTTTAAAAATAAGTGCATAGTATTTGAATATTATGTACATAAGGTGTATATTTGCTTGTCATTAATTGATAATCAAAACAAAAAACTATGCAAGAAAACACCAAAATTGATTTACTAATTTACGCTATTAAAAGCCAATTATTAGTAGTAAACGATTCAGAACTAATTGTTTACAAAACCTTAAAATCTATATTAGATTTAGCCGAGGCAATTAAAAATCAAAAACTTTAAACTATGAGTAAAATCTACGAAAACTACAAAACAGTTGCACAATCAGGATTAGGGATAGGAAACTTTTATAACATTACTATAACTGATTTTGATATAAAATTTCAGGGTCATAATAGTATTGAAATAGTAAAACTATGCCAAGCTCTTGGATATGAATTTATATGGGATAATAAAAATAATTTTCTTATATCAGAAAATAAAGAAATATTTATTTGCTTAACTTAAAAAACATAAACTATGAACACACTAGCAATTTGGGAAGTCGCACCATCTAAAAGCGAAATTGAAATATTAGCACAGAACGTGGCTAATGAATTAAATGATGGCACAATGAAAGCCGAAGATGTAGCTATTAAAATTTCAGTAATGGAAAACTTTACTAAAACATTAAGAGCAAAAAGTGAAGAACACATTATAGACTTTTTAGACAAATGCCCTAAGGGTAAGTATGATTATCTAGGAGCAAGTCTAAGCCTTAAAGATTCACAGACTTACGACTATGCATCTTACTCTCCAAGATGGGCTGAATTACAGGCACAAATAGATGTCTTAAAAGAAGAACAAAAAGAAATAGAGGAGACCGGCAAAAAGTTTGAACGTGGTCAAATACCTTTAAAATCTTACAAGCAATCATTTACAATAACTTTAAACAAATAACTATGAACCTAGTAAACATTCAGGCAGAATTAAAAGTGCCAAAAAATCAAATGAACGCATTTGGTAAATATAAATACCGAAGTGCAGAGGACATTATCGAAGCAGTAAAACCTATCTTAAATAAATACAAGACTGCATTAGTAGTAAGTGATGAAGTGGTGCAGGTAGGAGATAGGATTTATATAAAGGCTACTGCAACCCTGTTAGATAATACTGACAATCATATATCGGTTAATGGTTGGGCTAGGGAAGAAGAAGTAAAAAAGGGAATGGATGCAGCACAGATAACAGGCAGCGCATCAAGCTACGCAAGGAAGTATGCTTTGAACGGTCTATTTGCTATTGATGACACAAAGGATGCTGATGCAACCAATGACCATAAAGACGAAGTAGGTGAGGTTAAAAGGATGGAATTAATTACCAAACTAGAAAAGACTACTTGGGATGAAGCTATGAAACAAAAGGTAGCTATTAAGATAAGTGCTATCACTACATCAGAGCAATATGAAAAGGCATTAAGAACTATTAATCAAAATCAAAACTAATATGGAAAATATTTGGGGAATAAAAGTTAGTAGAATATCTTTACCTAGTGAGAAACTAAGTTTTAATGATTGGGTAAGAGCATTAAATGTATCTAGCAATTACCGTAGTAATACTAACAATAACGCACATTTTTTAAACAGTCAATATAATTTTTCTTTAATTAAAAACAAACAAAATGACACAACAAACGCAGGTGCTTAATCACCTTAAAAAAGAACCATTAACACCATTAGTGGCATTAAGAAAGTACGGAACATTAAGACTAGCAGCATTAGTATTTAACCTAAGAGATGAGGGTTATAATATCAAAACCAATATGGTTAATGTTGGAACTAAAAGCAAACCTAAAACGGTTGCACAGTATTCACTTTTAAAAAATAAAAACTAATGAATAGCGAAGTAAAAAAGAAGTATGGTGCTTGGAAAAAGCAGACTGCTAAGGGTGAAGTGATTAGCTTTACAATCGAGGATAAAAAGTATTCAATGTGGGTTAACACCTATAAGACACAAGCTAACCATCCTGATTATCAAATCTATGAGGATAATTTTAAGCCGAAGGAGGACTTACCATTTTAATTATGTCACTACAAAAAGAGATATATGAAGCTAATAAAATGCGAAAGTATGGTATTAACAAAGGAATCAAACCAACTAATATAGTTGATATGGTTGAAGAAATGTTTAATACTGATATTAAAGTTAGAAACAGAAAACAAACAACTGTATTTGGTAGACAGGCAGCAGCATATTTATTACGAGTATATACTAAATTAAGTCTAACAGAAATTGCAAATTATGTAGGAATTACTCATCATACTACAACCTTGTATTCTATTAAAAAATGTCGAGATTTGATGGAGACAGAGGTATGGTACAAAGAAAAAATCTTACAAATTAGTACGGAATTAGATGAATATAATTTATATTTGTCTGCAAACAAAAACTAAGTCGCATTTAGTTTAAGAACAATATTAGGGGGAGGATGAACTGCTTATGCGACAAGCAGGAATTCTGAACCCTATTTTTATTTTATGAATAACAAATCTTTTTATTTTAGTCACGACTACAATGCAGCTTATGATGAAAAAATACTTTATTTAAGGTCAAAGTATGGTATGGAATCATACGGTCTTTATTGGTATTTTATAGAACTTTTACATCAAAGTCCTAATTCAAAATTAAAGTGCAAATTTATTGATGGCATATCTTATCAGCTTAACATTGATATAGATAAGATATTACAGTTCTATAACATATGCATAGAAACCGAATTATTTGTTACAGATGGTGAATTTTATTGGAGCCAAAGGGTTTTAGAAAATAAGGAAATGCAGGATGAAAAAAGAAAATCAAAATCACTTGCCGGTAAAAAGGGAATGGAAAAGCGTTGGGGTTCAAGTAGTTATAACACAACTATAACAGAAGATAACACCTGCATAACAAAACATAACAAAGAAAAGGAAAGTAAAGTAAAAGAAAGTAAAGTAAATAATAAAGAATTATTAATAACTAACATAGAAGAATATAAAATTTTACTAGGTGATTGTTATGATGAATTTTTAGAATATTGGTGTGAGCCGGATAAAAATGGTAAATTGCGTTATGAACTTGAAAAGTTCTTTGATGTAAAACGCAGAGTAAATACTTGGATAAAAAATAAACTACGTTATGGAAATACAAAAACATTTAAACCAACTGCCACAAGTCAGGAACGAATGGCATCCCTTAAAGAGTGGGTCAATAGCTGATAACGAAATAGCTGATGCTTTTAAAGGCAGCAAGTTAAATCTTATTTCACCTGTCACTTTAAAGGAAAATTTAGCTTACATCTTCACTTTGCTAGGATTTACAAAATATCCGGACAAAGATGAAATGATGATTATTGAGGATTTTATTAGGACTAGCTACCCACTATACACCATTGAAGAATTTAGGATAGCTTTTAAAATGGCAGTACAGGGGAAGTTAGATTGCAGTACCGAGCACTACGAAAAGTTCAGCCCTAAGTTTATCGGTCAGGTTATGACAGCCTACACAAAAAAGGCAATAGAAGTTAGGAAAATGATAAAACCTATTTTAAGCCCAATAGAGCCCCCTAAATTATCGGATGAGGACATAGTATCATTTACCCAAAAAGAGTGGCTACAATCGCCTAAAAATGACTTTAACAGGGTTTTTAATGCTGATAAGGTATTCGCCATATTGCTAAGACAGGGAAAACTTAAATTTGAACCTAGCGAAATGTTGCAAATTGTCAGGATGGTTCGTAAGGATAACCTGCTAAAACTAAATAAGTTATACGGACATGATGCTAAAGAATTTAGTAAAAGGATAAAGGATGATAATTTTATTGATTCACAATGTAAAAAACTAGCTTTAGTAAAATATTTTGAAAATCTATCAGGTTAAATATGAGAAACAGGGGATTCAAAAATATGCATACACTCCTGATTTTATAAACTATTATGCATCACATAAAGACGTAAAAACAAAAACAAATTTAATAACAGAGAAAAAAGAATTTTATGAGGAAGTGCAAAAAATGTGGAATGACAAAAAAGTATAATGAATTTAAAATTGAGAAAAACAATTTAACAGGATTTAGTTTAGTTACTTGTGCCGACTGTCATAGACATATTGAAAAAACAAAGTATAGAAATAAAATTAAAGAAACAATAATAGCATTTTAAAAACAATCAAATATGAAAACAGCAATGGAACTAGCATTAGCAAGAATTGAAATGTTATATATTGAAAAAGATAGCATTCATTGGGAAATGTTTAAGAATGATTGTATGGAAAAAGAAAAAGAGCAAATAATGAATGCTTATTGTGATGGTGCTAAAGGTGGAGCAAATGGTACTAAAGGACAACACGAATTTGGATGGGTATCAAGACATACAAGAAAAAAATACTACAACCAAACCTATAACCAAAACAAATAACCTATGAAATTAAGATTAGTAAAAATGACTGATTCAAGAGATTATACAATGTTTTATCAAATACAACGCAAAACATTTTTTTTTGGATGGGTAGCATTAGGAACTAGAAATAATGGTACTAAATCAACTTTTAACAATTTAGAAGAAGCACAAAATCATTATAAGGCACATTTACAAAAACAATTATATAAAACACAAGTAATTGAAACACAATAACCAAAACAAATAACCTATGACACCAAAAGAAAAAGCAAAAGAATTGGTATTAAAATATGAAAAATACTTTAATAATATTTATACAAATTTTAAAGCTCAACAATGTGCATTAATAGCAGTAGATGAAATATTAGAATTAGATAACCAAAATACCTACAACTATTTAACTGAAAGTAAAGAACATTTAATAGTACAACTTGCTGATAATTATTGGACAGAAGTTAAAAATGAAATACAAAAATTATAATGGACATATCAGCTAATGACCTTACTAAGTGGGCAAAGAAAAATTTAGAATTTATTGGATGCCGACTTAATAGAGTGAATAATATTCCATACGGTAAAAGAAAAGGAACGATAGAAAAAGGATGGGCAGACCTGCAAGGTTACACATCTGATGGTAAATATTTAGCAGTAGAAGTTAAAAAATTAGGAGACAGGTTAAGCCCTGAACAAAAAGAAAGATTACAAGATATTCATAATTGTAACGGAATAGTCTATATTTGTACCGAAAAGGAAAATAAACCGGTACTAATTGAATGGACAAAAATAAAATTATAGAGCAATATTGGCTTAATGAAGAAGTCAATCAGGCATTTGCAAAGATGCAGCCGGAAGAATTGCAATATGATTTAAAGATGGAAGTGTTTTTAGTGCTGCTTGAAATGGATGAAAGCAAATTATTTGGATTATATGAAAGGAATGAAATAAGGTTTTACATAGTAAGGACTATGCTTAATATGATTAAATCAGATAGAAGTCAGTTTTGGAAGAAGTACAGGAATTACACAGAGTATAAAGAAAAGGAATTGCCGGATGTAGAAAATTATTGTGTTATTGATGTGATGGAAAAAGGAATAGAAAAGCTGCATTGGTATCAAAAGGAAATATTAAAACTATATACTTTTGATTTTAATAAGAACGCAAAAGAGTTAAGCAGACATACTGGCATACCATATATGTCAATCATTAGAACACTAAAACAAACAAAAACTGAACTGAAAAAACACATAAGGAAATGATTCAAATAATTATAACAAGCATATGTGCATCATTATTTTTTAATACTATACACAACCTACACCGTAAGTGGGGAGTCGATTTCAAACCTTTCAATTGTGGAAGTTGTTTGGCTGCGTGGATTGGGGTCATACTATACTTTACACCTGAACTGATTGTAAACATAGCTAGTGTATTATTTATATCAGGATTTTTAGCACCGATTGTAGAAACATTAATTTATAAGATATGGAATTAGAACACAGACAATATTTAAAAGAGCATTATAATAATTACGAAACTGCTTTAAGTGGCTATGTAAGGAATTTAGATTTGAGCATAATGAAAATGTATGAGCATATTTATAGGACTTATATTGACAAAGGATTTATTTTAACTATTTGGTGTGGTAACTGCCGGATGGATATGGTGTTAAGATTATATGCTTATTATGAAAAAGCATTAGAACAGGATTTGACTATGAAACAAATTACCGAACCAAAGAAGCGTGGTCGCAAACCAAAGACTAATGGCTAATTATATACATCCAACTGCAATTATTGGTGACAATGTTATACTAGGTGATAACAATTACATAGGTGCTTATTGTATTATAGGAGACCCTGCAGAACATAAGAAGTATTGGGATAAGCCTAAGGGAAAAGTTATCATAGGGAATAATAATATTGTTACCGGATTGGTTACAATTGATGCAGGGACAGAGCAAGTAACTTATATTGGTGATAATTGTTTTATTATGAAACACGCACATATTGGACACGATTGCACTATAAATAATAATGTTACAATAAGTTGTGGTGCTAAAATAGGTGGACATTCCGTAATAGGTGAAAATTCAAACATAGGATTAAATGCAGTACTTCATCAATTTAGCAATATACACATTGGTTGTATGATTGGAGCAAGTGCATTTTTTAAAGGGGAATCAGAACCATATTCAAAGTATGCAGGTGTACCGGCAAAAAAAATAGGACAAAATAAACCACGATGAACGCAGTAATATTTTTAAACTATCAGAATGATAGTGTAGCTACATTAGGTAGTAACTTAATAAATGCCGGTTCAGATATTCAGCAGCTTATTATAGTTAAAGAAAAAGGGATAGCCAATGCTCTTAATGTAGGGTTAAATAAAATAGACTTTAGCAATATAGAATATGTAACACTATTAGCCAATGATATACTAGAACCGGACAATTGGTTATTAATGAGAAATGAATTTTTGCAGGATAAGACAATAGGCATTTGTTCAATTTCATTAGATGGCTTTTCAGGTGATTCATTAGATTTGATTGGTAACTTCACAATAACAAAAGAGGCTATAAAAAGAGTAGGTGCATTCAATCAAGAGTTAGACCCATATGGTGCAATTGATTTAGATTATTGCACACGAGTAAGGGCAGCCGGATTGCATACTAAATTTATCCCATCTACTAGAGCCTTGCACATAGACCAAAATGGTAGTGACAAATATGGTTACAATAAAATGGACTTAGTAAAAAAGACTTGGGATTTACATAATGATAATGTATGTAATTACTCAAACGGAAATAAAGCATACTACCTACCACTATGAGAATACTAGCAGTAACAAGCAAATTTAGTGGGGTTGGCTATCATAGAATAATGATGCCTTTAGTTAATATGAAAAAAGACTATTGTATGATTACAGATACGATTAATGAATTAGTATTTGATAACAATTATGACATAGTTATATTCAATAGGTTTTTAACATCCACAGATGCAAAGCTATTAGTTAAGATGAAATTAAAATATGATTTTAAATTAATAGTAGATAATGATGACTATTGGATTTTACCCCCATCTCACGTTTTATATGAAAGGTATAAAGAAAGCAATATATCAGAAGTCATAACAGAATATATGCGAGTGGCTGACCTTTGCACCTGCACACACGAAAGGTTGGCAGATGAAATATATAAGTATAATACCAATGTAGAAATCCTGCCTAATGCTTTACCTTATGGCAAAGAACAATTCCAAGATGACAAAATAGATTCTGATATGGTCAGATTGTTTTGGTCAGGTTCAGGTACACACGCACCTGATATGGATATATTACGCAACCCAATTAAGAAAATTAACTTCCCTATAAAGACAGTTATTGCCGGTTATAATCTAGGGGAGAAACATATTTGGGATAGAATGATAGGAGTGTTCACCAATGGCTTAAAGTTAAATCCAACTATCTATGACTATGCAGGAGTGACTAAATATATGGGTGCTTATGCTGATTCAGATATTAGTGTTATCCCTTTGGTAGATAATAAGTTCAACGCAATGAAATCTAATTTAAAGGTATTAGAAACTGCATCCAAAAGGAATCCGGCTATTGTTAGCAACGTACATCCTTATAAAGATATGCCGGTATGCTATGTAAATAATCAAAAGGATTGGTATTATTGGATTAAACTTTTGACATTTGATGATGCAGCTAGGATTGAATACGGTCAGAAACTATTTGAATACTGTGACAGGGTATATAACTTTGACGCTATAAATAACAAGAGATTTGCTATTTATAATAAATTGATAGGTAATGCCAATATATAAATGTAGCAACGGAAAATATAGAATAGGTACAGGTGGATGTGTATATGATACGCACAAAAAAGCTGCAGAAGTATGGGCAGCAATCCTTGCTAGTGGTAAAATGGCAGCTAAAAAAGTAAGCTATGATTATGATGGTGTACTAAGTACAGATGCCGGAAAAGAAAAAGCAAAGAGAGATATTGCATCAGGTAATTTAGTTTATATTATTTCAGCAAGAGGAGACAAAGAAACAATGCTAGGTACTGCAAAAGATTTAGGAATACCGGCAGACAGAGTTTATGCAACAGGTTCAAATAAGGCTAAGGTTGAAAAGATTAGTTCACTAGAAATAGAAATTCATACTGATAATAACCCTGATGTAATTACGGAAGTAAATGCATTACCAAATGCAAGAGGAGTTAAATTTGAAGAAACATACTAAGATATACTTAGATTACTTTGGATATGGAATAGAGGATTTTATCCCTTGTGAAAGTTGTGGTGCAAAAGGACAAGACATACATCATATCGAAGCTAGGGGAATGGGGGGAAGCAAAGAGGCAGACAAGATAGAAAACCTTATGGCATTATGCAGATACTGTCATACAGTTATGGGTGATACTAAAACACATATGGAATATTTAAAAAATAAACATAAAGAGAAATTAGATGGCAAAGGGTAAAAACGATTCAACAAAATTAACATTTGGCAAAAGAAAAACAGGACAGGCAAAGAAATCTTATAACAAGCATTCACCTAAACCAAAACCTTACAAAGGACAAGGGAGATAATAATATGAAACAATGGCTTAAAACATTTTGCAGGTTATATATCAAATGCCAAAACAATCAATTCATTGGTAAATTCTAACTATGATAATACTACCTGCACAAATAGAAGGATTAACTTCTAGAAAAGACAAGACTATTAAAGTAACATTTGGCACACAGGAACTATCCCCAAATGATGCAGCGCAGATATTCCAACTGAATCAAAAGTTTTGCTATATAGCTATCAAAGAAGAAACATTTCAGCCGGATGAACTTGATAACATAGATAGCATTAAGACAGACCTAGAAACAAACAAAACCCCATCACAAAGATTGAGGGGTATTTTATATATTAGCTATCAACAAGATAGCGAGGGTTACAAAGATTTTATGACTTACTACATAGGTAAGATGGATAAACTTTGTGAGCATTTTAAATCTAAATTAGATAAATAAACAGAACAATAACAGAATGAGCAAAGAAGATTTAATACCATTTGTAAAGGGTCAATCAGGCAATCCAAATGGCAGACCTAGAAAATATGTTAGCCTATTAAAAGAACAGGGCTATAAGCTATCAGAAATTAATGATAGCATTCAGGCTTTGATGTCTATGGATGAAGAAGAACTAAGAACAGTTAGCACAAATGACAAAGCAACAGTATTGGAAAAGACAGTAGCTAAGGCTATCCTAAAGTCTATGAGCAATGGCAGCTTATACTCATTAGACACTTTACTTACTAGAGTGTACGGTAAGCCTAAAGAGCAGATGGATATTAAGTCAGATAATAAAATAGAAGTAATCTTTATTGATGGTAAAACCATTTTATAGTGCAAATATTTCTACCTAACCCACACCCTAACCAACAGAAAATACTAGAATGCGACAAGCGTTTCAGGGTTGTGATGTGTGGTCGTAGATTTGGTAAGTCAGAATTATCACAGATACTTTCAGTAGCCTATGCCGTTAAAGGGCTTTCTGTTGCTTATATAACCCCTACTTATGGATTGGCTAAGGTTTTCTTTGCAAAGCTAACTGAATCCCTAGAACTGCCTAAAAACAAGTCTGACCTTAAAATAGATTTCCCTAATGGTGGGCAGGTAGAATTCTTTACAGGTGAACGATTAGATAATCTTAGAGGTCGTAAGTTTCATTTAGTTATAATAGATGAGGCATCTTTTATCCCTGAGTTAGAATCCGGATGGCAAAATAGTATTAGACCAACGCTAACCGATTACAAGGGTAAGGCTATATTCCTTTCAACCCCTAGAGGTAAGAACTATTTTTATAGTCTGTTTATGAAAGCCGGTGAGAATGATTGGGCTTCGTTTAAGTTTACTAGCTATGACAATCCTTATATTGACCCACAGGAAATTGATGAAGCTAGGATGCAATTGCCAAATGTAGTATTTGAGCAGGAGTATATGGCTAACCCTAGTGAGAATAGTGCGAACCCATTTGGTAACAAATTTATACAGGATTGCACAAAGCCTATGAGCAATCAGCCGGTAGTGGCATTTGGGATTGACCTTGCAAAGTCAGTAGACCATACCGTAATCATAGGGCTTGACAATAACGGTAACGTGGCTTATTTTGACAGGTATCAAATGGATTGGCATAATACTAAGGAAAATATTAAACGGCTGCCTAGATGCCCTATATTAGTAGATAGCACCGGAGTTGGTGACCCTATCCTAGAGGACTTACAAAGGGAGGGAATAGCCATTGAGGGATTGAAGTTTACGAGTTCAAGTAAGCAGCAGCTAATGGAGGGTCTTGCTACTGCCATCCAACAAGGCAGGATAGGCTTCCCTGAGGGAGCAATCACAAATGAGTTACAAGTCTTTGAGTATCAGTTCACAGCTAATGGGGTTAAGTACTCTGCACCATCAGGATTTCACGATGACTGTGTTATGGCATTGGCTTTGGCTTGGAATAATTACAGTATGAAAAGGGGTAACGGCAGATACTCATTCGTATAATCAATCATAAGAAGTTGCTTTATAGTGCAACTTTGAGCCGTATTTGATTGATAACCGGCTCATTTACCGTTCATCCCTGATATTTACCGTTCATCACAATTATTTAAAATAGTTAGCAATATGTTTGGATTGTGTATATAAGTTGTAGTATATTTGATTTATCAAACAAACAGAGAGGCACTCTTAAAACTGCAACACTATTTATGAAAAATCAACAATTTGAAACAATCAAAAATTTTATTGAAGAAGAAGTTAGTAGCACAAACTTAATGTTAGCTTGTCGTATTGCTTTAAAATTAATGCCTTATTCAGATGCTTTAGTTGAAATGATAGAAACTAAAGATGTAGATATGCTAAGGCAAACAATTGCTCACGATTATAATGGCTTAATGTCTATTGATGAAGATTTTTTACCAAGATTAAAAGCAAATAAAAAATTATCAGATTTAGTAAATGAGTTACAAACTATAAATAATTAACCCAAAAAGTCAGGGGTGCGACTGACCAACGCACATATATTATGAAACAGAAACAATATAACTTTGAGGCAGTAGTAATAATGATATTAGCTATCTTAGCAACTGCATACATTCAAAATAATTAAACATACTATCCCTGCAACAAACAATCAAATAAATTAAACAATAGGGATGTTGGTTAGTTTCCTAGATGGGCAGGGATATTTTAAAAACTATGACTATGAATAAAAACATTGAAGATTTATTATATCCTAATAATAATAAACTTATACTTAATGATGATGAAATAACTACAACAATAGTAGACTGTGAATTAGATGAATATGAATGTAAGTTTAATGGAGCAGAAGATATACAAATAAATACGGAGGGTTATACCCATATAACATTAGATATTGATACACTTGAATCATTAATAACATTAATTAAGAAAGCAGAAAAGATGTATAATAAAATAAAATAACATTATGAATAACTACGAATTAAAACAAGGCATATTAGACAGGATGGAAATAGAGGGTCTCATTCAAAAGATACAAAGACTTGAAAAGCAATTAGCTGAAAAGGAATTGGAACTTAAAAATATGACTAGGGAATTAATATCATTTCAGGAGGACTTTTATAAAGAATAAACTATGAAAGTAATATTAGCAATTATTATATGGGAGTTAGCCAAATGGATATTCTATAAATTCATAAACGATTAGCAATGAAGTACATAAGATTTTTTATCATTAGTATTCCAATAGCTTGTTTAATATATGTAATTGTATTATCTTTATCCAAAATCAAAAGCATATGTGGAACAAAATAAATGTTTGGCAATACCAACAGATATACAATGTCTATAATTCTAAAGACAAATATCTAACTGAAATAGAAGTCGATTCTAAGCTAGTATCAATAGTCAATAATATGACGGATGCACAGGTTGATAGCTTATCACTAACCGAATTTAGAAAGCTAAAGAGGAGCATTATATTCCTAACTAAACCCATTGAAGGGAAGCCGGTTAAGTATATATCAATTAACAAAAACAAAAGGTATAAGCTAAACTATGATGTGAGCAAGATGCCATTTGCTAGGTATATTGAAAGCAAGGTATTTAGTGAGGACTTATATAATAACCTGCACAAGTTAGCAGCGACAATGGTCATCCCACAGAAAAGGATATTGGGCATTTGGTTCAAACAAAAGTATGATGCTAGTAAGCACGAACAATATTCAGAGGATATGCTGACTGCAAGATTTATAGATGTTTATCACTCGCTTGTTTTTTTTTATCAAGTATACAGAAATTGGATAGAAGTTTCACAGGACTATATGGTGAGCAAAATGATGCAGACAGGGATGACACAGGACAAAGCGAAAGAGGTGGTTCAAGATTTATGCACTACTTTGGATGGCAGTATTCCACCAAACTTATTGCCGAATACGAAAGTTGCACAGTTACGGAAGCGTATGAACTTAGCACAATAGAATGTTTAAATATACTTTCATACTTAAAAGCTAAGAATGATTATGACAAAGAGCAAATAAAGAAGGTTAGATAGATAGTGTTTTTTTGATTTGCTGACCCCTGCCCTAAAAAGGTGGGGGTTAGTTATTTTTGTACCTTTGCCCTATTTATTAGTATGAGTATTAGCAAGTCACAGGCAATAGCTTTAGGGAATGGATTTTTAAATACACTAGGTGAGCAACCTATGAAAGAGGCAGATATGCCTGTCATTGAAAGGATGCTTAGGGACTTTGGTGGTGAGTTTATAAAAGCTGCACAAAAGAATTTAAACAAAAATAAATCTATTGCATCCGGTGCTATTAATGACATTAGACTTGATTTAACAAAGTTTGGAACTAGATATACATTATCACTAGGTTATCCTAAAAGTGAACCGGCTTCTAAGTATTGGGACTTTATAAACAAAGGTGTAAAGGGTACTAAAAACATAAAGGCAGACGGAAATACCCCTTATAAATTTAACCCATCTAAAAAAGCTATTCCAATATCTGCTGCTCAAAAATGGCTTGGCTATAATAAATTGAAAGTAACTGCAGTAAAGAAATATAAGAAATTAGGTGTAGAAGAAAAAGCAATAGATAGTAAAAAGTCATTAGCTTATATGGTGGCTAGGTCAATTCACAGAAAGGGAATAAGGTCAACGCATTATTTTGACAATGCACAAAAAGAAACCTTTGGTAAAAACTTCTATGAAGTTATGGAGGCAGCACTAGGAAAAGATATTCAAATAAAAATTAGACAAATAGGTAAAGAAATAAAAAATGGCAATAACAATACAAAGTAGCCCTGCACCTTATTCAAGTATGCACGATGACTTATGGTTCGTATCAAGTTCAACAAATGTAGGCTTAACTGCATTTAAATTTGTGTATGATGTATATGTAAACAATGCGCAAGTGAGCAGGACAAAGGTATATCCATCTCCATCAGCAGAGGGCAGCTATGGGGTGTTTAATGCATCACCAATGGTACGTTCATATGTAACTAATTACTTTGAACCATCCGGCAGTTCTATATTAGTGGCATCTAATGATAAGATAAAAGTAGATAGCCAAATTAGAGTAGGTGAAGAATATGTAAGTGGTGGCAATTTGATAACTACATCTAACCTTGCATCCGGTGCATTAGCTGCTTATAATTATTACCCACCATTATTTGCAGATATATTATTTGTAAATAACAATACACCATTAGTATTATCCGATTACTACGACAATCTATTATTAGAAAACTTTACAGATGATTGGATAACGGAAAGGGAAACGGAAAAGATTACGATTGAATATGGTGATAATTTTTATGCTACATATTTTAAGATTACTGCAGGTACATATAATGCTTTTGTAGATGTTATAAACGAATCAGGTTCGGTCATAGATACCGTAAGTGGTGGTATAACATTCACAGGTGAAATGAATCTATTTAACTGTCAGGCAGGGCATATAAATACTTTTGCAGGTAGAACATTGGTTACAGAAAATACTTATGGGTATAATGTTTATTTAAAACGAGGGGTGGCAATATCTAGAAAGCTACAGTTTATACAAAAGTGCTATCCTAAATATAGGCAGTACAATTTGCATTTCCTTAATAGGCTAGGGGGTTGGGACACTATGAAGTTTGCATTGGTTAACAAAAGGTCTACTGAATTACAAAGGGCTTCATATAGAAGAAACGATTGGCAGCTATCCGGCAATACAATGTCAAACATTGATTCATATAACAAGTATAATGAAACGACATTGAACTATGCTATTCAGCATAAGGATAAGTTCCATCTAATATCCGATTGGGTAAGTGAACAAGACTATGAATGGTTGGCACAGTTATTCGCAAGTACTATTGTATATATGGAAGTACAAGGTGCTTATTTCCCTGTAACAATTAGCAGCACTAACTATGAATATAAATTAGAAACAAGTGATAAGTTATTTAACTTTGAAATAGATATTGAAATTGGTAAATATTTAACAAGTCAATTTAGATAATGATTAGTACAGAAATATATATAGAAGATAACAGACTAGATTTATTGCAGGACATAAGTACAGAATTTACTTATACCATAGATGACATCACAGATTTTGGAACTAAGAACACATCATTTAGTAAAACAATATCTTTATCCGGTACGGCTAGAAATAACCAAATATTTGGATTTGTATTTGATATTGGCAATGCTAATGAATTTGATGAAACTAAAGCAAATGTAAACTATAATTTCAATGCAAGTAAATCTGCTAAGTGTATTATATATATTGACAAGGTACAAATATTTAAAGGTACATTAAGGGTTTTAGAAATAGTTGTAGATAAAGAAACTATTGAATATCAATGCAGCGTCTTTGGTGAGTTAGGTGGGCTTATGAATGCAATAGGTAATAAGAAATTAGAGGATTTAGATTTTAGTGCTTATAACCACGTTTACAATACAACTAATATTACTGCAAGTTGGGATGCTGCAAGAGGTTCAGGTTATTATTATCCATTGATAGATTACGGAAATGTAAGTACAAATAAAGTAGACTTTCAATATACTACATTTAGACCGGCAATATATATCAAAGAATATATAGATAAGATATTTGCCAATATAGACTATACTTATGAATGTGATTTCTTTTCAACAGATTACTTTAAAAGATTAGTAATACCACACAATCAAAAGCAGTTAACTAAAACGACAAGTGACTTAAACAATGCTTTACTAACTGCACCACAGGAGGTATTAAATATTTCATTTGTTAGATTTACAACAGTTACAGGTTCAGGATTAGTTCCATCAAGTGCTAATTCTAAATTCACATATACAGGTGCTGCTTCATTCAATCTAAAGTTTGACTATAATTTTACCGGCACTTCTACAATGGGAACATTTAGTATTCTTAAAAATGGTGTTACTGTTTATAGTGAATTCTTTAGTGATGACTTTTTTATTAGTGGAACTTTTGAAATACTAATGATACAGAATGATTACATACAATTTAGATTTGCAAATGATGCAGATAATAAAGCAGATAATCCTGTTACAATAAATGATGGTGATGTTAGTTTTAATGCTATTTCTTTAATACCGGTTGCATTATCAATAGGGGATAGTTTATTAATGAATGATTGTATTCCTAAAGGTATATTTCAAAGAGACTTATTTTTAAGCATTTGTAAAATGTTTAATCTTTATGTGTATGATGACAGGTATCAAGAGAATAACATTATCATAAAACCATATATTGATTTTTATGATGTTAACAGTTCCAACGCAAATGATTGGTCTAATAAAATAGACAGGTCAAAGCCTTTAAGCATTAAGCCAATGAGTGAAATGAATGCTAGGTATTACAATTTTAAATTTAAAGAAGATAGCGACTTTTACAATGACAACTATAAAAAGAAATATTCGGAATCTTATGGTGACAGTATATTTGATACTTCATTTGACTTTAGTAAGAATACGGAGACTGTTGATGTAATATTTGCACCATCAGTTTTATTTAAAGCTATTGGAACTGATAAAGTATATCCGGCTATTTATAAAAAGTCTAATGCCAATAGTGCAGAGGATAGTATGGATAGCATAATTAGAATAATGCAAGTAAAGAAAATAGCATCAGTAGCTTCGTGGTCTATTAAAAATTTATCAGCAACGCTATTGACATTAACTTCATACGGTTATGCAGGACATTTAGACGACCCTGCAAATCCACAAAATGATGTTAATTTTGGAGCACCTAAAGAGGTATTTTATAGTTCAGATAATTTCACTAGCAATAATGTGTTCAATGTATTTCATAGTACATATATGTCAGAGATAACGGATAAGAACAGTAAGCTATTAACCTGTTCAGCTTTATTAAATACTATCGATATATTTAATTTAGACTTTAGCAAATATATATGGATAGATGGTGTACTATTTAGATTGAATAAGGTAGAAGGTTATAACCCAATGGAATATAACACAACAAAAATAAGTTTATTAAAAGTAATTGAAACAACGTACTAATGGCAGAGAATTTAAATTTAAATGTAAACGTAGATACCTCAGGTGCTACAAGTTCGGTAGGTTCACTTAAAAAGCAATTAAGAGAGGCGCAACAGGAGGTTATGGCATTGGCTGATAAGTTTGGTGCTACATCAAAACAAGCTGTTGAAGCTGCTAAAAAAGCAGGAGAATTAAAAGATAGAATTGGTGATGCTAAGGCATTGACAGACGCTTTTAATCCTGATGCAAAGTTTAAAGCATTGACTGCTTCGCTATCAGGTGTAGCCGGTGGATTTGGTGCAGTACAAGGTGCTATGGCATTGTTTGGTGCTGAATCAGATAATGTTCAAAAGACATTATTAAAGGTGCAATCAGCAATGGCTATTTCGCAAGGGTTACAAGCAGTAGGTGAAAGTATAGATTCATTTAGACAATTAGGTGCAGTAATACAAAACAATACTTTATTCCAAAAAGCTAACAATGCAGCAATAGCAGCAGCAGGTGTAGTTCAAAAATTATTTACCGGTGCAGTAGATATGACATCTACATCATTTAAGTTTTTAAAAGGCGCAATTGCTGCAACAGGTATTGGGTTATTATTAGTTGCAATAGGTACATTGGTAGCATATTGGGATGATATTAAAGCAGCAGTAAGTGGTGTGACTTCTGAACAAACTAGGTTAAATGAACAAGCTAAATTAAATTTAAAAGCAGAAGAAGATAAGTTAGAAGCAATAGATAGTCAAACCAATCAACTTAAACTTCAAGGTAAATCAGAAAGGGAAATTCTTAATATCAAAATTAAACAAAGTGATGAAGCAATTAAAGCTGCAGAAATTACTTTGCAAAATGCTAAGATTACTAAAGATTTACAATTACAAGCATCAAAAAGAAACTATGATATTTTAAAAGGTATATTAGATTTCATTGCTACTCCTAGTAAGTTATTATGGCAATTATTAGATGCTATAAATAAAGCATTGGGTAAAACTACAAATCTTGCTGCACAAATGCAAGCAAGTAATGATAGTTTAGTTACTCAATTGTTTGACCCTAAAGAAGTTGAATCAGAAGGTAATGCAACAATAAAAGAAGCAGAAAAAACATTAAATGGTTTAAAAGAAAAAAGAGCAGGATATATATTATCAGTTCAAGGTTTAGATAAAGCAGCAGGAAAAGAGGGAGCACAAAGTCAAGCAGAAATTGATAAGAAATTACAAGAGGCAAATGCTATCTTACACGAAGCAAACAAAAAACTAAAGACACAACAGCAGCAAGAGATTCAATCAATAGAAGAAGCATATGCAGAAAAAAGGAAGAAACTTGCAGAAGCAGGAATAAAAGATAATGGTGATTTAGCAAAAGCAGAACAAGCTGAAAAGGATGTAGTAAATGAAAAGTTTAAAAAACAAGACTTAGCAAAAGAAGAATTATTTCAAAAAGAATTAAATAAAATAAAACTTGAAAGCAAGTTAATAGGTATTAAGAATGAATATGAAAAAGCTAAAGAACAATTAGAAGCAAACTATTTATTACAATATCAAGATATTGAAAAAAATGAAACATATAATGCAGAACAAAAGATTGCTTTAAAAGCTGCACTTCAACTAAAAGAAAATGCTGAATTAGATGCATTGAAATTAGTTTCAGATAAAAAGAAAGCAGAAGAAGATATTACTGACTTAGATAAAGAGATAGCAAAAAATGTTGGAAAATTTGATATTCAAAAAGAATTATTAGATAAGAAAGATTTGTTATTAAAGGAATCTTTTGATAAAGGTTTAATTTTAGAGACTGCATATAATGCAGGAGTTGAAGCCAATTCAAAGGCTAGGGTTGATATTGATAAAGCAGAGGCACAAGCTAAGATAGAAAATGCACAAAAAATATCAGCATTACTTGGTGGACTATCTGATGTAATGGGTAAAGAAACTGCAGCAGGTAAAGCATTCGCAGTAGCAAGTGCAACCATTGATACATACTTAGCAGCACAAAAGGCTTATCAAGCAATGGCAGGGATTCCTGTTGTTGGCCCTGCATTGGGAGCAGTTGCAGCAGGTGTTGCAATAGCAGGTGGTATAAAGAATGTAAAAGCTATTATGGCAGTAAAGACACCAACAGGCGGTGGAGGTTCAGCACCATCACTACCAAATGTATCTACTTCTGCACCTATGACACCGGCTGCACCACAAGCACAGACTACAAACATTAGCCAACAGTCAATTAACCAAATGGGCAATCAAGCAGTAAGGGCATATGTGATTGAGACTGATGTAACAAGCAACCAACAAAGAGTAGAAGCAATAAAACAAAGGGCACGATTTAGTTAATATTTAAAATAAATATATTTATAGTTATGGAATTACCTTTATATATGTTGGAAATATCTGATGATTTAAATGATGATGCAGAGGTGCAATTCGTTTCATTAGTAGATAGACCTGCAATTCAAAAGAATTGGAATGCATTTAAAAATGAACAGAAGTTTCAAATTGTTAGTGAAGATAAGCATATTATTAGTGGCTGCGCTATGTTGGCTGACACTCCTATCTTTAGAAGTGATGCTAATTTTGGTGATTACTATGTTGCTTTTTCTAAAGACACGATTGTTAAGATTGTGCAAAAGTATTTTAAGAAAGGGTATCAAAACAATGTGAACCTAATGCACGACCCTAACCAAATTGAAACAGGGGTAACAATGTTTGAGAGTTTTATTAGTGATAAGACAAGAGGCATACACCCAATGAAAGGATTTGAGGATGCACCGGATGGCAGTTGGTTCGTTTCTATGCTAGTGGAAAATGAAGATGTATGGAATCAAGTAAAGCAAGGGAACGTGAACGGATTTTCTATTGAGGGTATATTTAATTATTCCCCTAAAGTTTCAAAAGAACAACAGGTAATGAGTGAAATATATAAAATATTAGAAGAAGTTGAATTAGGAGGGCCGGGAAGTGGTAGGCAACCTGAGGGTGGTGGTGATAAAGAATCAACAGGTGATGGTAAAATAAATGGAATGACACCTGAAGAAATAGCAGCTAAATATCAAAAAGATGCACAGGCTAGTGTAGATAAATTAACAAGTTCTAATGACCCTGATTATGGTACAGATAAATTATATCAAGATAAAGATGGTAATTATAATGAAGAAAGAACTGCTTTTCACGAAAGTATAGTGCAGGATAAAATAAATCAAGGTTCTACTAATTTAGGTACTACTTTTTTTTTAGGTGGCGCACCTGCAACAGGTAAAAGTTCATTAGAAAATTCAGGTCAGGTTGTATATCCACAAGGGATATTAAGAGTAGACCCTGATGCAATTAAAGAAACATTGCCTGAATATAATAAGATGAACCAAAATAAGGAATCAAAGAGTGCTTCATTAGTTCACGAAGAAAGCTCAAAGATTACAAAAGATGTAATTAATAATGCTGCTAATATGAAAATGGATGCAGTTATTGATACAGTTGGTGATGGTACATTTGAAAAGGTTGCAGAAAAAGCACAACAACAAAGGGATGCAGGAAAAAGAGTAGTGGCACACTATGTTACTACAGATGTTCAAACATCATTAAATAGGGCAGCATCAAGGGCAGAAAAAACAGGTAGAAATGTTCCAACAGATTATATTAAAGATATGCATAAAGAGGTATCTGCTATATTCCCAAAATTAGCTACAAATAATACTTTTAATGAATTGCATCTATACGATAATAATGGAGCTACCCCTAAACTTATATATAGCAAAAAAGATGGTATTGAAACCATCTTAAATAAAAATGCTTATAATAGCTTTTTAAAAAAGGCTAAAGGTTAGAAGGAATGTAAGGAATTTGACCGTTCTTTTTCATTTCTTCTAATTGAGCAGCAACCTGTTCTTCATAAGCATTGGCAGGTTTTTTACCATTAATCAATTGGATTAAGACCTTTTCTTTTGGGTCAATCTGAATTGGCTTGTTATCTATTATCACTTCTTTCATATATGTAATTTAAGGTATTTATTATAAATAGCAAAATCTAATTTATTAAGCATACCAACTAGAATAAACTCCTGATTCTGCATTTGCATACTCGCAGAAACAACCATGTTTAGCTGCAATGTGATAGCTAATGCTTCCGTTATAATTTACTGAAATATTAATTCTTTTAAGAATTGGTTCGCCTACAAAATAATCTTTAACAGGCTTAACACTTGCACTCATAAAACCTTCTGAACCTGCAACAGTGCTACTAGCAATTTCTCTTAAAATTACTGATTTTTCTTTAATTTTAACAATTTGATAGAAGTCAATGTTAGTTTGGTCATATCCCCAACTATTGTAAAGAATCATACCTTCTTTGAAATTGTGGTTCATAACCTTTTGGGCTTCTTTCTTTTTAGCTTTTCTTTCATTTTGTGAATTGATATTAGTTTCTACTCTTTCAATCCATTCAGTACAGAATTCATTCATTCTTTCAATGCTTCTGAATCTGAAATTAAATAAAGGCTTAGGAAATCTTGCTTTACTTTTGATTCTTACACAATAAGCAATAATAAGTGGTTCTTCTTTAATTGAAAGGTGAAAACCAAGACCTTCATACTTTGCGATTAAATTTTTCATAGTTGTTATTTTAATTTGTTAGGAAATTTAATAATATGTGATAATTCTATTTCGTAAAATTTATACCTTCCTTTCTCTTGTTTTACTACAAAATTGTCCAATTTACCTTTGATTCCGACAATATCGTAGCTTATCCCATTAGTAGTTTGATAGGGTATTAATTTGTAGCTACTTGAATAAAAATAGTTATTTACCATTTTTTCAGCATCTTCCAATTTAGGTGATGAACTTAATAACTTAGTGTTAAATAATTTCATAATTTTTTAGTTTTATTAGTTAATTTTTTAATTAATGTTCTTTTGGTGAATTCATTATCTGCATAATAATTTCAAAACTACTAGGAACTCTTTCAAGTTCATCTAATTTATCTGATAATTCATTCCATAAATCCCCATTTGGGAAATTGTTTTCTACTTCAAATTCCATTTGTTTTTTTAATTCATTTTTTTCATAATTGATTTTTTATTTGATTAATAATTGAATAATAACTGAAACGATAGCTGAAACGATTAAAAGCAGAAACATCTTAACTTCAATCGGAGGGGGGAGAATCTTGTGGCTCATAGTGTTTGTCATTTGATTACATAACGAAAGTACACAGGTTTTGTACATCTTCCAAACAATTAGGCACCTTTTTTAAAAAATGTGTTGAACGGTAAATAATAAGGATAAGTGGTTAAGTGATAAACTAGGCTATATATTAACATTTAAAGAAAAATAAAATGAATCCAAAAGAAGCATTAAAACAAATTAAGGCATTATTCGAAGATATGCCACAAGTTGTTGAACCTGTTGCACCTGTAGAACCTACAGTTACAAAGGTAGAGATGGCTGAATATTCTTTAGTAGATGGTACTAAGGTTATGATTTCCGCTTTGGAAATTGGTGGTATGGTAGAGATGGCTGACGGTACTCCTGCTCCACAAGGTGAGCATCAACTAATGGATGGTACAATTATCCAAGTTGATGAGTTAGGTGTAATCGTAGAAATAGCATCTCCTAAAGAAGATGTTATTGTTGAAGAACCTGTTGCACCGGCTGCACCTGTTGCACCTGCACAAGATACAACTGCAATGGTTGCAGAATTAAAGGCAGACTTCGCAGCACAAAAAAGTCAATTAGAAACAAAGATTGCTGAATTAGAGAGCAAAGTTAAACAAGGATTTGCACAAGTAGCTGAATTAGTAGAAGCACTTTCAAATACCCCAACTGCTGAACCTACTCAAAAAGCAGCAAACGCATTTCAATCTTATGTAAGTACTAATGATAGTAAATACGAGAGATTAGAGAAATATAGAAACGCAATTTTAAACAAATAAATTTATAACAAATGTCATTTTCAGTAAGTACATTAACAAACTATACAAAAGAAAACGAAGCATCATTGGTGACTTCTTCTGTATTAGGAGCAAAAACTGCAGCTTTAATTAAGAGTGCAGGTAACGTAATGGTTGGAGTTAAATCCGCAGAAACCATTAACATTATGGACACAGATGCTTTTTTCCAAGCAGGTGGGTCTTGTGGTTGGAACGCATCAGGTACAACTTCTTTCACACAAAGAACTGTAACAGTAGGTAAAATCAAAGTACAAGAGGCTTTATGTCCAAAGGCATTAGAAGCTAAGTATTTACAAAAGGCTTTACCAACAGGTTCTCAGTATGATTCAATTCCATTTGAGCAAGATTATTCTGATAGAAAAGCTAAAACAATTGCTTCTCAATTAGAGACTGCTATTTGGCAAGGTGATACTGCTTCTGCTAACGGTAACTTAAACAAGTTTGATGGTTTAATCAAATTGATTGGTGCTGCTAGTGGTGTAGTTGATGCTAACGTATCAGGATATGTTTCAGGTGCGCCATTAAGTTCTATCACTTCAGCTAACGTAATTAGTTTATTTGATGGTATTTATAAAGCAATCCCTGCAAAAGTTGTATCAGCAGATGATATGGTGATTGTATGTGGTGTTGATACTTTCAGAACTTACACTATTGCATTGAAGAATGCTAATATGTTTAATTATTCTTTTGATGGTAAAGCTGATAGCGAATTCGTATTGCCGGGGACTTCAATCAAAGTTATTGCTTTGAATGGTTTAAACGGAACTAATGATTTATATGCAGTAAGACTTAGCAACTTGTTCTTAGGTACAGACTTATTGAACGAAGAAGAGAAATTTGAAATCTTCTTTGCTAAAGAGGCTGATGAAGTACGTTTTGCAGCAGAATTCAAAATGGGTGTGAACATTGCATTCCCTGATGAGATTGTAAAAGTAGCTATCTAATTATAAAGGGGAGTTGAAACATACTCCCCATTTTTAAATAAAATAAAATAAAATATTATGGCATGTGCATTAACACAAGGATATACCCTTGATTGTCGTGATTCCCTAGGTGGAATTACAGAGGTTTATTTTATTGCAAGTTCGGATATTACTTCAAGTACAGAAGCTAGTGGTGTTATTACTGCTTTAGTAAAAGCTACAGGTAAGAAGTTTTACAAATATGAGTTAACAAAAGGAACTTCAATGTTTACTGAAAACGTAGCATCGAATGTTCAAAATGGTACCTTGTTTTTCACTCCTGAATTAACAATAATCTTAAATAAATTACAAGCAAATACGAGAAATGAAATTCTTTTATTAGCACAAAATAGACTTACAGCAGTTGCCAAAGACAACAATGGTAAGTTCTTTATGCTAGGTAAAACAAGGTCATTGGATTTGACTGCCGGTAGTGCTGCAACAGGTACTGCTGAGGGAGACAGAAGTGGTTATACATTAACATTCACAGGAGCTGAACCTGCTTTAGCACCTGAGGTTAATAGTACAGTAGCTGCTGCTCTTACAACTGCAGGATAGTTTACAGTTTTTCATAGTTAGTTCCCCTGCCTAGTTTTCTAGGTGGGGGTTTTTTGTTCACCTTATTCAAT
>Ga0209299_1000173_pt1 | contig 35254 bp, 33 predicted proteins | sample S_140806_MF_Meta_FD_187326 | JGI IMG/M metagenome (GOLD analysis project Ga0209299, IMG submission 187326) | Freshwater microbial communities from Lake Simoncouche, Canada to study carbon cycling - S_140806_MF_MetaG (SPAdes) (version 2) | ecosystem: Environmental > Aquatic > Freshwater > Lake ...
GCGTGGGGGCAAGGGTGTCGGGCCCGCTGCCCGGAGCTGGATTGGGCCCATAGGTGACCTCAAAGGAGGCTTGGGTGATGCCGCTGGAGTTGAGGAAGGCACTCCAGTCGGAGTCGCTGCTTTTTTTTATAAAGTATGTTGCCTGCTGTGTCTTCCAGATTAATGGAGTCGAGGACCCAGGAACCAGCGGCTGTGAAGGGATTAAGCTTCTCATAGACATAGAGAGTGCCAGCTAGTTTTGTTCCTTGAATGTGGTCGTACAGTTCAAAGGACCGGATCTGTCCAGAGGAAGTGGAGCGGAAGGTGACCTCACCCCAGTAAAAGCCGGAGAGGTTTTCAGAGAATCGAATAGCGGCGGAGAGATAAGCACCCCCCGACTGGGAGGGATCAAGGCTGATGGTGTCGAGTGAAATGCCTTGAAGCGTGGGGGCAAGGGTGTCGGGCCCGCTGCCCGGAGCTGGATTGGGCCCATAGGTGACCTCAAAGGAGGCTTGGGTGATGCCGCTGGAGTTGAGGAAGGCACTCCAGTCGGAGTCGCTGCTTTTTTTATAAAGTATGTTGCCTGCTGTGTCTTCCAGATTAATGGAGTCGAGGAGCCAGGAACCAGCGGCTGTGAAGGGATTAAGTTTCTCAGAGACATAGAGAGTGCCAGCTAGTTTTGTTCCTTGAATGTGGTCGTACAGTTCAAATGACCGGATCTGACCAGAGGAAGTGGAGCGGAAGGCGACCTCACCCCAGTAAAAGCCGGAGAGGTTTTCAGAGAATCGAATAGCGGCAGAGAGATAAGCACCCCCCGACTGGGAGGGATCAAGGCTGATGGTGTCGAGTGAAATGCCTTGAAGCGTGGGGGCAAGGGTGTCGGGCCCGCTGCCCGGAGCTCGATTGGGTACCGGCATAGCGATTTACGTGAGCAATGAGATGTTACTATCCCAGTGAATCCCGTCCCAGTTCCTAGATTCTTGAGAATTTGACCCTAGACCTGGTCAACGGATGAAACAAGCTGGCCTATGCAGAAACTGCATTTTTTGCTCTAACATCGTCCAAACGTCGAGCCAAGAAACCGTCGCGTACCAGGCCTGGTCGGCTTCCTTGCCATTGCTTTGTTTAGAATTTTTTTCTAACTTCCGCTGTCTTTAAATTGTCAAACCGTTGATCCTGCCTATGCACGTCTGGGCCTTCTCTTTGTTGTCATGGCTTCCTTTTGAATGTTGCTGACGGCTGGTTGCCACGCTCCATGACTGGGATTTTCCGATCCTCCGGTCCTGGTATGGCTTGGCTTTAGTGTCTGCGTTTGTGATTGTCTTGGGCTGAGGCTGCCGTCGTGGCCTGAAGCCCCTCCCCCCGCCGTGCCCCCCCCTTCCCCCGCTCTAGAGCTCCTCGGCATCGATATCGGCGGCACCGCCATCAAGCTCGGCCGTTTCGACCGGCAGGGCAATCTGCTTGCCGAGCTCGACGTGCCCACGCCACAACCCCAGGTGCCGGGGGCCGTGTGTCAGGCGGTGGTGGAGGCGGTGGCGGCCCTTGATCCGGAGCGCCGGGCCGACCGGGTGGGCATCGGCCTGCCGGGCCCGACCGACCGCGACGGGCGCATCGCCCGGCTGGCGATCAACCTGCCGCTCTGGCGCCGCATCCCCCTGGCCGACTGGCTCGAACCCCAGCTGGAGCGCCCCGTGGTGCTGGCCAACGACGCCAACTGCGCTCTGCTCGGTGAGGCCTGGCGGGGGGCGGCGGTGCATTATCCCGACACGATCCTGCTCACCCTGGGCACCGGCGTGGGCGGCGGAATCCTGATCAATGGGGCGTTGTTTACCGGACCGGCTGGTGCCGGGGCTGAACTGGGGCTGATCGGACTGGATCCCGAGGGTCCGCCCTGCCACAGCGGCAACCGCGGCTCGCTCGAGCAGTTCTGCAGCATCGGAGGTCTGGCGCGGCTGAGTCCCCTTGATCCGGTCGAGCTGGCCCGCCGGGCCGCCGCCGGCGATGCGGAGGCGCTGGAGGTGTGGGAGCGTTATGGCCAGCGGCTCGGCCAGGGCCTCACTTCACTGCTTTATGTGCTTAGTCCGCGGCTGGTGCTGTTCGGCGGCGGGCTGAGCGCCGCGATCGACCACTTCCTGCCGGCGGTGTGGCGGGAGGTGGAGCAGCGGGTGTTGCCCGAATCTCGGGAAGAGCTGGTGATCCGCCGCTGCGCCCTGGGCAACGGCGCTGGGCGACTCGGGGCGGCCCGGCTGGCGCTGGAGCGTTTCGGCTGAGGGCTGGGTGGCTGGCTCCGGCCCGGTCTCGGGTTCGGTTCCCACGGCTCTTGCTCATGACGGGCGGGTTGGATGATGGGGAGATGGCTGTTTCCCCAACCCCTCTGCCCCCCGAGGCCACCGTTCCCGAGCCCACTCCTGAGCTGCTGGCCCGGGCGGCGGCGGTGCGGCGGGCCGCCATGGGGCTGGCCCAGATCAGCGATGCCGAGCGCCGCGCGGCCCTGCTGGCCATGGCCGATGCGCTGGCCGCCGATGCCGAGACAATCCTGGCGGCGAATCGCGCCGATCTGGATGCCGCCGCCGCCGATGGCCTGGCCGCGCCCCTGGTGGCTCGCCTCAAGCTCGATGCCGCCAAGCTTGAGGGCGCCATTGAGGGGGTACGCCAGGTGGCTGCCCTTCACGATCCGCTCGGTCGCCGCCAGCTCCACACCGAACTCGATGACGGTCTGGTGCTCGAGCGCCTGAGCGTGCCGCTCGGCGTGGTGGGGGTGATCTTTGAGGCCAGGCCCGATGCGGTGATGCAGATTGCGTCGCTTGCCATTCGCTCCGGTAACGGCGCCCTGCTCAAGGGGGGCCGCGAGGCCAGCCGCAGCTGCACGGCCATCCATGCCGCCCTGCAGCGGGGCCTGGCGGCCAGCGTCGTGGATCCGCTGGCCCTGGAGCTGCTCACCTCCCGCGCGGAGAGCCTGGCCCTGCTGAAGCTCGATGGCCTGGTGGATCTGATCATTCCCCGCGGCTCCAACCAGCTGGTGCGCTTCATCCAGGACCACACCCGCATCCCTGTGCTGGGCCATGCCGATGGCATCTGCCACCTCTACGTGGATGCGGCCGCCGACCTGGACCAGGCCCTGCGGCTGGCGCTCGATAGCAAGACCCAGTACCCGGCGGCCTGCAACGCGATCGAAACCCTGCTGGTGCACCGTGGCGTGGCCGCCGCCTTTCTTGATCGGGCCCTGCCCGCCTTCGCCGCGGCTGGCGTCGAACTGCGAGGTGACGAGACTGCCTGCACCCTGGGGGTGTCCATCGCCGCCACCGATGACGACTGGGCCACCGAATACTCCGACCTGATCCTCAGCGTGCGGGTGGTGGACGATCTACAGCAGGCCCTGGATCACATTCGCCGCCACGGCTCCCGCCACACCGACGCGATCTGCACCACCGATCCGCTGGCGGCGGACCGCTTCCTGGCGGGCGTCGACAGTGCCGGGGTGTATCTCAACTGCTCCACCCGCTTCGCCGATGGCTTCCGCTACGGCTTCGGCGCCGAGGTGGGGATCAGCACCCAGACCTTGCCGCCCCGCGGGCCGGTGGGGCTGGAGGGCCTGGTCACCTATCGCTATCGCCTGCGGGGCCAGGGCCATATCGCCGCCGATTACGCCTCCGGCGCCCGCGCCTTTGCCCACCGTTCGCTGCCGCTCTGAGTCCCCCGATGGGCCCACCCCCCGAGCAGGCTCCCTCCACGCCCCTGGTGCTGGTGCACGGCCTGTTCGACACCCCGCGCGTGTTCGACACCTTGCGCCGTCGGCTGGCGGGACGCCGCTCACCCCTGCTGGTGCCCCACCTGCCCCACGCCCTGGGCTCGGTGCCCCTGGAGGATCTGGCCGCCATGCTCGGCAGTCACATCGAGGCGGCCTTCGGAGCGGAGCAGCCGGTGGACTTAATGGGGTTCTCGATGGGGGGGGTGATCGGCCGCACCTGGATCCAGCTGGGGGGCGGCCATCGCCGCACTCGCCGCTTTTTGAGCGTGGCCAGTCCGCAGCGGGGCACCCTGGCCGCCGTGCCCTGGCCCCGCTTGGCCCTGGCCGGCATCGCCGACATGAAACCCGGTAGCGATCTGCTGCGGCGTCTGGACCGCGATATCGAACCCCTGCGGCAGATCGAGTGCTGCAGCTTCTACTGCCCCACCGACCTCACCGTGTTTCCCGGCTGGGAGGCGGTGCTGCCGGTGGGCCCCCGCCAGCCGTTGCCGGTGTTCTGGCACAACCTGCTGATGGCCGAGCCAGGCTCCCTCGATCCGGTGGTGGCCGAGCTGCTGCGGCCCTGATCGCCGGGGCGTTGTTGCCGATTGCGACTCTTCGCGCGTTGTCCTCCCTCAGGCCGCCGCCGCCATTGGCCGGGATGTCTTGGCGCCCTCCACCAATCCGGTCACCGCCAGACCAGCGCCTCGCGTCAGCGGCACCAGATCGCAGCACTGGTGCAAGGCCAGGGCGGTGGCGATGGTGAGGGCCTCGGCCATCTCCCCCGCCCCCAGACCATGGCTGCGCCTGCAGGCGTCCACCAGGGCTCCGAGCCGCTCGCGGGTCTGCTCCAGGCTCAGCAGGGCGACGGCACTGCCCTCGGGCGGGCAGATGATCGCCTCCTCCGCCAGGGGCTCCCCGAGCTGAGCCAGGGTGGACAGCAGCACGGCCACCAGACGCCGCCCCTCCTCATCGCCGCTGGCTTGAACGGGCCGGGGGCGCCTGATCCAGAAGCGCATGCCGCCACCCCCTTTGTCAGCTCGGGTCGCCCCAGAGAGGATCGAGCTCTGCAGCTCGGTTCCGGCCATGCGGGCCCCGGCGAGGATCCAGGTTTCGGCATGGAGGCCTTCGTCGCTGGTGAGAAAGACGCGGATCGAGCGATCCAGGAGGAGGGCCGCTTCGACCAGGGGATGGTGCGGTTGGGACATGGGGGGTGCTCGGTGAACGGTGCAGCCCCCGGACGGGGGCGGCCCATCGCTGGGCTTGATGGAGCATTCCCCGGCGACGACAGACCCTCGGAGAAACCCGGAGACCCCAGCACGGACCGCTAAGGGACCGGGCTCCAGCGCACGGTGAGCACGGTCGAAGCCGCCAGCACCCGCCAGCTGTGCTCCAGGCCTTCGCTCCAAAGTGCGAAGTCACCGGCCTGCTCCAGCACCAGCTCCAGGCTGCGGTCGCCGCGGCGGAAGGTCAGCGCGAACTTCCCAGGGCCGGCGAGCAGTGAGAGGCTGCGGCCGGTGCTGCTCGGTTTGGCAGCACCCCAGGCGGGGTCATCCTCCGGGTGGTGCTGGAACCATTTCAGGCAGAGGTGGCTCACCGGCTCGGCAGGCGTTGGGCTTGCACCGTTGGCCCACGACCTTGTGAGGGGATCGCCGTGCTGCAGGAAGCGCAGGCCGTCACGCGGGATCGCCGGGTGATCGCCCACGAACCAGTTGGTGTGGGGTTGGCCCGGGTCCCGCAGATCCCAGGCGTTGCCCCATTCGACCCCTTCCAGACCCTCGCCGTTTTGCCGCATCGGGTTGGCGCTGCGTGGATCAGGCCGGTGCCAGGCCCGAATGGCGAATCAGGGCCTCGGCCGAGGGGGGCCGGCCCCGGAAGGCCTCGAACACCTCGGCGGGGTGGCGGCTGCCACCGAGGCTGAGCACCGTGTCGCGGAAGCGGCGGCCGGTGGCGCGGATCGCCTCCTCGTTGCCCAGGTCCGCCTCCTCGAAGGCGCTGAAGGCATCGGCGCTGAGCACCTCGGCCCATTTGTAGGAGTAGTACCCCGCCGAATAGCCCCCGGCGAAGATGTGGCTGAAGCTGCAGAGCATGGCGTCCTCCGGCAGGGGTTCCAGCACCGTGGTGGTGGCGGCGATGCGGCGCCGCAGACCCTCCGGGGAAACGCCTGATTCCGGAGCCCACTCGCTGTGGAGCTTCAGATCGGTGAGGGCGAAATGCACCTGACGCAGGGTGGCGGCGCCCCCCAGGAAGGTGCGGGCGGCCAGGAGCTTCTTGAATTCCGCTTCCGGCAGCGGTTCACCGCTCTGCCAGTGGCGGGCCATGCCGAGCAGGGTGGCGCGGTCGTAGCACCAGTTCTCCATGAACTGGCTCGGCAGTTCCACCGCATCCCACTCCACATTGTTGATGCCTGCCGCCTGGGGCCGCTCCACGGTGGTGAGCATGTGGTGCAGGCCATGGCCAAACTCGTGGAACAGGGTTTCCACTTCGCCGAAGGTCATCAGGCTCGGGGTCTCCGCCACTGGCGGACTTTGGTTGCAGACCAAATAGGCCACGGGCAGCACTGGCTTGCCATCAGGGCTGAGCTGGCGCACCAGGCATTCGTCCATCCAGGCGCCGCCGCGTTTGCTGCCCGGGCGGCTGTAGGGGTCGAGGTAGAAGGCGGCCAGGGGCCGGCCATCGGCGGCGTCCTTGACGCGGAAGAAGTGCACGTCGGGGTGCCACACCGGCGCATCGCCGTCGGCGGCCACGATCGTGATGCCGAAGAGGCGGTCGCATAACCCGAACAGACCCTCCAGTACCTGGGGGAGAGGGAACCAGGGCCGCAGCGCCTCGCTATCGAGCTCAAAGCGCTCCTGCCGCAACCGTTCAGCCCAGAAGCTCACATCCCACGGCTTGAGATCCGCGGCTTCCGGAGCGCCAGCGTGCGCCGCACAGGCCCGCAGCTCGTCGAGTTCCCGTTGGGCGGCGGGGTAGGCGGCCTGGCGCAGGTCTTCAAGCAGCCGCTCCACCTCGGTTTCGGAGCCGGCCATTTTGGAGGCCAGGCTCACCTGGGCCCAGTTGGCGTAGCCCAGGCGCCGCGCCTGCTCCTGGCGCAAGGTGAGGATCCGTTCGATCAGAGGTCCGTTGTCGCTGCCGTCTTCTCCCACACCGGAGGCTCGGCTCACGTGGGCCCGGTAGAGCTGCTCCCGCAGGTCGCGGCGCCGGCTGTATTGCAGGAAGGGGCCGTAGCGGGGGAAGTCGAGGCCGAGCAGCCAGGGCCCGGCCTCGGCGGTGGCGGCCTCCTCCCCTTTCTGGCGGGCTGCCTCGGCCAGCAGGCCCCGCAGGCTCTCGGGCAGGCCTTCCACCTCGGCGGGGTCGCTCAGCTTCAGGGTCCAGGCGTTGGTGGCATCGAGCACCTGGTTGCCGAAGCGGGTGGAGAGTTCGGCCAGCTCCTGGCTGGCGGCGTTGAAGGCTTCGCGGCTCTCACCTTCGAGCCCCACGCCCCGCAGCTCCATGTCCCGCAGCTCGGCGGCCAGGATGCGCTCCTGGGTGGCATCGAGGCCGCCCTGCCGCCCCAGCTGTTTCAGGGTGCGGTGAATCACCGTGCTCTGGCCGGCCCGGTTGCCGAAGGCCACCACGGCCGCCTGCTGGCTGGCGTGGGCTTCGCGCAGTTCGGTGGTGTTGCACACGCCATTGAGGTGGCTCACCACCCCCCAGCTCCAGCGCAGCCGTTCGCCCAGCCGGTGGAGCGGGTCCATCACGGCGTTCCAGGCGAGCGGCTGACCCGCCGCCAGGGCCTCGTCCAGCTGCGCCTCAATGGCCCCAAGACTGGTGTTGAGGTCCGCTAGCAGAACGGGGATGTGCTCCCTGACCTGATCGGGCGTGATCGCCGCGAATTCGGGCAAGCCTTCACCGGCCAGCAGGGCGGCAATGCCGGATCCGGAGCCGACAGGGTTCACGGCGCTGGAGGCTGGGTTCATCGGCAGGCCGTTGATCGCTGGAATCCATTCCAGCGCAACAGCGGCCCCGGTGTGAATCAGCCGAGGGCGGGCAACCGGCCGAGGGCCACCTGGACCTGGCTGGCCAGGCCCGTGGCCAGGGCGGTGGTGCTGGCTTCGTAGAGATCGATGGCCAGGCGCGGCCAGAAGCCGATCACCAGGGTGGGCACCAGCAGGCTCAGGCCGATCACCGCTTCGCGGGGGTTCATGTCCCCCACCTTCGCCAAGGCCGGGATGCGGGGTCCGAAAAACACCCGGCGGCAGAGTGAGAGCAGATACACCGGCGTGAGCACCAGGCCGATGGCCGCCAGCACGATTGTGATCACCCGGAAGCCTGTGGTGAAGCTGTCGTTGGAGGTGATGCCGAGGAACACCGTGATCTCGCTCACGAAGCCGCTCATGCCCGGCAGGGCCAGCGAGGCCAGGGAACTGGCCAGGAAGAACGCGAAGGTGATCGGCAGCACCTTGGCCAGACCGCCCATGTTGGGAATCGAGAGGGTCTTGGTGCGCTCGTAGAACACGCCGGTCACGAAGAACATCGCGGCGGCGATCAGGCCATGACTCACCATTTGGAGCATGGCGCCGCTGATCCCGAGCGCGTCGACGGCACCGATGCCCAGCAGCACGAAGCCCATGTGGCTCACCGAGCTGCAGGCGATCCGCCGTTTCACGTTGTCCTGGGCGAAGGCATTGAGGGCGCCATAGATGATGTTCACGATGCCCAGCACGATCAAGGCCGGTGCGAGGACCAGGTGAGCCTCCGGCAGCATCTGCACGTTGAAACGCAGCAGGGCATAGCCGCCCATCTTGAGCAACACCCCGGCCAGCAGCATCGACACCGGCGCGTTTGCCTCACCGTGAGCATCGGGCAGCCAGGTGTGGAGCGGGAAAATCGGCAGCTTCACGCCGAAGCCCACCAGGAAGCCCAAATAACAGAGAATCCCAAAGCTGCCGCCGGCGGAACGAGCGGCCAGCTCGCTGAGGTTGAGGGTGAAGTGGTCACCGGAGAGGGCCAGGGCAAGGCCGCTGATCAGGATGAGTAGTGACGCGGTGGCCGTGTAGAGGATGAACTTGGTGGCGGCGTACTGGCGCTGGGCACCACCCCAGATGGCGATCAGCAGGTAAACGGGCACCAGCTCCAGTTCCCAGGCCAGGAAGAAGAGCAGGAAATCCTGGGAGAGGAACACCAGGGCCTGGGCCGAGGCCTGCAGCAGCAGCAGACCGAAATACAGACGGGTCTTGCGCGCCACGTTCCAGCTGGCGGCTACCGCCAACAGGGTCACCAGACCGCTGAGCACCACCAGGGGTGCCGAGAGGCCGTCGGTGGCCAGCGACCATTCCAGCCCGAGGGTCGGAACCCAGGCGAAACGCTCCACCAGCTGCAGCTGGCTGGAGGCGCCATCGAAATGCCGGGAGAACACCCACAGCATCAGGCCGAAATCAGCCAGAAGGGTCGCTAGGGCCACCGTGCGGGGTAGCCGGGGATCGTCGCCATCGCCCGGCAGCAGGGGCATGATCAGGGCCGCTGCCGCCGGCAGCAGCACAATCAGAGAGAGCCAGGGGAATGTTGCGCTCCCCTCAACGGGGATGGACGCGGCCGAGAGGGGCAGGGTGGCGTCCATCACAGGCGGGATCGGAGGGGGAGCAGGGTGGTTGAAGGGTTCGGGGACCGCAGGGTTCGGGCTCGACTGACAACGGGCCCGGGGTGCCTGCGCGGGGCGTGAGCGAGGCCGATCGGATCGGGGCCCTCAAGCGCCGGTCTTTGGGAGCCCTGCCTGGTCGGTCGGGGCCACCAGCCCCCCAGGGCGATGTCGACATTGATCGACTGAGCAAATCTACTCATTGGCCACACCTACTGGGTCCGAATGGGGAGCGGTTCCCAGCGGCTGCCGTTCATCTGGATGTCCAGCACGGAGCCGGCGCTCGCCACGCCCTCAGCCTCCCAGGCTTTCACCATCGCATCGCTCACGGCCTCGGCCACCGAAGGCCCGGCCAGGGCCAGCAGGGATGGGCCGGCGCCGCTGATCACGCAGCCCCAGGCCCCGGCCTTGAGGGCGGCTTCACGCACGGCGCGGCCCCCCTGGATCAGTCCCCAGCGGTAGGGCTCATGGATGCGGTCATGCAGACCGTCGGCGATCAGGTCGCCATTGCCGCTGCGCAGGCCCTGGAGCAGGAGGGTGAGGGCGCCGAGGTTGAGCACCGCATCGGGGATCGGGATGCTGCGGGGCATGGCACGCCGCGCCTCGCTGGTGCTTAACCGGATGGCTGGGATCGCCACCACGGCCTTCACCGAGGGGTCCCATTCGCAACGCACCACACGCCAGCGATTGGACGCCGCCCGGGCCGTCATGCAAAGCCCCCCGACCAGGGAGGGCACCACATTGTCGGGGTGGCCCTCAATGTCGATGGCGAGCTCCAGGAGCTTTTCCCGGCTCAGGGGTTCGCCCACCAGGGCATTGGCACCGATCAGTCCCGCCACGATGGCGGTGGCACTGCTGCCCAGGCCCCGCGCCGGTGGCACGGCCAGCTGCACCCTGGCCTCCAGCGCCACTGGTTCCTCGCCGGCCTCTCGCCACACCCGTTGAGCCGATCGATACACGAGGTTGTCCGGGCCGCCCCGGAGATGGCTGCCCTCGCTCCCCTGAATGATCAGGTCGAAGCGTTCCCCTCCCCCCTCGATCACCCGCAGCTCAAAGCGGTTGCCGAGGTCGAGGGCGGCACCGAGGCAGTCAAAGCCCGGGCCGATGTTGGCGGTCGTTGCCGGCACATCCACCACGACACCCTGGCCGATCCGGGGACGCACCATTTCATCGATCTCACTGCAACCACTCTCGCAGCCGGTGGCCCCCCACCCGCCGGAATCGACGCCGGATGCGCCTAACCGAGCAGCGCCCGGGCTCGGCAGGCGGCGCTGAAGCTGCCAATGGCCGGATCCGTGATCGCCCGGATCGGAATGCCGCTGAGGGTGGATCCGAGCCGGCCCTTGGCCAGGAAGGCCTGGCTGAAGGTGGGGGAGCGCAGGCCATCAAGCTGCTTGGCGGCGGTGCCACCCGCCAGCCAGATGCCGCCGCGGCTGAGGCAGGCCAGGGCTAGGTCGCCCGTCACGGCTCCGTAGGCACCGAGCCAAAGATCGAGGGCTTCACGGGCCAGGGGGTCGCCTCCGGCCGCCGCCTCGGCTACTGCCGCCGGCAGGTCGGCGCCGCCGTCGCCCGCTTCCCAGCGCCGGGCCTCGTTATCCAGGGGATGGGGGCCTTCCCCGGATCGGCAGGCCAGCAGCCAGCGGGCCACAGAGCCCAGGCCCGTGCCGCTCACCACCCGCTCGATCGAGACGCGCTCCAACCCCAGATCCCGGCGGAGCCACTCCCGCAGCTCCCACTCGGCGGCGCTGCGGGGCGCGAATTCGCCATGGGCCGCCTCGCTGGCTATGGCCTGCAGTCCCGAGGCGGTGGGGATGCCGAAGGCCACGCCGAGGCCAGTGCCGGCCCCCAGCACCAACAAGGGAGCCGATCCCACGGCCTCACCAGCCCGCACCTGGGCCAGCTGGGTGGGCTGCAGGTGGGGCAGGCCATAAATCAGCACGGCGAAGTCGTTCACCAGCTCCACGCTGGCCAGGCCGCAGGCCTGGGCCAGGGCGGCCTCATCCAGAAGCCAGGGCAGGTTGGTGAGCTGAGCCCTCCCTCCCTGCACTGGGCCCGCCACGGCGAGGCAGGCCGCTTCCGGCTGTGGATGATCCCGCCCCGCACTGTCCTGGAGGAAGTGATTCACCATCGGCCCCAGGTCGTTCCAGTCGGCCGAGGCGTAGCGCTCCTGCACCAGCAGCTCGGGGTGGGACCCTCCGGCCGTGTACAGGCTTAGGAGGGTCTTGGTGCCGCCGATGTCTCCGGCCAACAGGGTCGCCATGGCACTTCAGGCAGGTTCATCAGTCTGACCTGGCGGCTCCACCGAGCCGCCAACGGGATGAGCGTTCTGCGCAAGGGAGATCAGCTCCAGGCGGCCGTTGCTCTTCACCTCGACGCCTGGGATCCGTGGCTCATCCCCCGATCGTTTCGAGTCCAAGGGAGGCCGTGCGTTGGCTGTTGGCGACAGCTGCGGCCGCCAGCAGGGTTTCCGCCGCAACCAGGCCAAGATCCCCATCCACTCGGCTGCGCAGGCTCGCTCCCCGGGCCTCGGCCTCCTTGGCGCCGATCACAGCCAGCACAGGGATCTTCATCGTTTCGCCATTGCGGATCAGCTTGCCGAGCCGCTCGCCGCTCTGGTCCAGGCTGGCCCGGATCCCGGCCGCCCGCAGCTGCATCAGCAGCTCCTCGGCCCAGGGAAGCACCTCATCGGTGACCGGCAGCAGCCGGATCTGCTCAGGGGCCAGCCAGAAGGGGAAATCGCCGGCGTAGTTCTCGGTCATGATCCCAAAGAACCGTTCCAACGAGCCGAAGATGGCCCGATGGATCATGATCGGTCGTTGGCGCGTGCCATCGGCGGCCACGTACTCCAGGGCGAAACGCTCCGGCAGGTTGAAATCGAGCTGGATCGTGGAGCACTGCCACATCCGCCCGATCGCATCCTCGATCTTGAGGTCGATCTTGGGGCCGTAGAAGGCGCCGCCGCCCTCATCCACCTTGTAGGCCCAGCCCTTGCGATCGAGCGCCTCGACCAGGCCCTGGGTGGCCAGGTCCCACACGGCGTCGTCGCCGATTGATTTCTCCGGCCTGGTGGAGAGGTTGATCTCGTAGCTGCGGAAATCGAAGGCGGAAAGGATCGTCTCGGTGAGATCGAGGATGGCCAGGATTTCATCGCTGATCTGTTCCGGCAGACAGAACACGTGGGCGTCGTCCTGGGTGAAGCCGCGCACCCGCATCAGCCCGTGCATCACGCCGGGTCGCTCGTAGCGGTACACGGTGCCGAGTTCGGCCCAGCGGATCGGCAGCTCGCGGTAGCTCCTGAGCGTGCTGGCGTAGGTGAGCACGTGGAAGGGACAGTTCATCGGCTTGAGCTGGTATTGCCGCTCGTCCACCTGCATCGGGCCGAACATCGACTCGCGGTAGAAATCCAGGTGCCCGGAGGTCTGCCAAAGGCTGATGTCGGCCACGTGGGGGGTGTAGAGCAGGTCGTAGCCGGCCTCGAAATGGGCTTGGCGCCAGAAGTCCTCAATGAGCAGGCGCATGCGGGCGCCGCGGGGATGCCAGAACACCAGGCCGGCGCCGGCCTCATCCTCGATCGAGAACAGGTGTAGGTCGGTGCCGAGCCGGCGGTGGTCACGGCGCAGGGCCTCCTGCTTGCGGCGCTGGTGTTCCGCCAGCTGCTCCGGGGTTTCCCAGGCGGTGCCGTAGATCCGTTGCAGCTGGGCCCTCGTCTCATCGCCGCGCCAGTAGGCGCCGGCCACGCTCTCCAGCTCAAAGGCCTTGGCGTTGAGCTCGCTGGTGTTGGCCACGTGGGGCCCGGCGCAGAGATCCCACCACTCCTCGCCGAGGGTGTAAAGGCTGATGGGCTCGTGGATGCCGGCCAGAATCTCCAGCTTGTAGGGCTCGTTCTGGGCCTGGATCCGGCGCTCAGCCTCGGCGCGGCTGACCTCGATCCGTTCCAGCGGCAGCTTTTTGTTGATGAACCGGATCATCTCCTTCTTGATCGCCTTCAGGTCGGCTTCGGTGAAGGGATCAGGGCTGTCGAAGTCGTAGTAGAAGCCGCTCTCGGTCCAGGGACCGATCGTGACCTGGGCCTTGGGGAAGAGCTTCTGCACCGCCATCGCCATCACATGGCTCATCGAGTGGCGGATGCGCAGCAGCTGGGAGCTTTCGCTCGTTTTCGGCAGAACAAGCGGCGCGGCAATCCCCGCTTCCTGCTGGGGAGAACCGCTGGAGTCGCTGACCGGATGGACCGAGCTGGCGGGGGTGGAACTGCCGGCCGGCGCCAGCTCGGAGCTGTTGCTGGTGGAGGCGGCAGCAGGCACGGGAATCCGACACACAGAACAGCGATCCTAAGCAAGAGAATCCTGTCAGTGCTTCTGCGCTGCCTTGATCACTCGTCTCCCCTCCCCTTCAGCGGCCTTGGGTTTGCTGCGGCAGGAGCGTCGCAGCGTGGGGCTCACCTATCTGTTCTGGGCGATGGGCCTATTCGGCCTTAACGGCATCCATCGCTTCTACTGCCGCAAGCCTGTAAGCGGTGGAATCTGGCTGATCAGCCTGGGACTGGTGGGCGTCGGGCAGATGGTGGATCTGTTCCTGATTCCGGGCATGGTGGTGGAGGCCAACCGTCAGGCGCTACAAGGGGCCCAGGGTGCGGTGGAGGCTTCAGCGCTGCCGTCGCTGGAACGTCAGTTGCTGCGGCTGGCCCGGGACAGCGGCCGGGATGGATTCAGCCTCAATGATGCCCTGATCGAACTGGAACTCCCCGCCGGAGCCGGCAGTACTCAGGTGAGAAGCGAGATCGATCGGCTTCTGGGGGAGCATTTGTTGGATGTGGGCAACGATGTGCGGGGCCGAGTGGTCTACCGCGAACCCTGAGCTGCGCCGAGCCTTCCTCAGACCGTCTTGGTGCGTTGGCGAGCCAGATCTTCGCTATAGAAGCGCCGCAATTCCTCCACCCCCTTCACCGGTTGCCCGTAGTAACTGGCGCCTTGAAGAGTAGGCAGAGAAGCCCATTCCTGGGCAAGCAGGGCCAGCACATGGTGGCTGAGGCCCTGGCGATCAAATCGGACTAAGGCACCCCGCTTCTCCATCAGGTAGAGGGCCGCCTGGTCCTGGCTAGCGGGTTGAAAATCGGGCAATCTCAGCCGACGGGCCGCCTCGTTCCAGGTGGCCGGTAGGAACTGGTAGGCACCGGCGGCAGCGCTGCTGTAGCCGCTGGTCACCACGAAATCGGGATGACGGGCCATGTCCCTGAACTGCCCTCCGCCGTAGAGCATGCGGTAGCCGTCACCCCGTCCATTGGTCCAGGTTCCCTCGGCAAAGCGGATCGTGTTCAGCAGGGCCCGCCGTTCCGGAGTCATCCGGTAGACACCTGGCCCGGCTGATCCAAAGGCCTGCTGCTTCGCCACCGTGCCCCAGCGGAGGCTGGCCGGTTGGAAGCTCCTCACCAGTGCCGAGCCGGGGAGGCCGCCCATCACCAGAGGCAGGGCCACCAGCAGCGCCACGGAGAAGAGGGGGCCCTTCAGCGGCGCCATGGAGCGCCAAAGGGGGGAGACAGGCAGGCGGGACAGCAAGGGCAAACGGGTGCCGAATTGCTGACAACCCTGACGGCTGGCCTGTTGCGCCGCCCACCCCCCCCTTCACCGATCTGGACAAAAGGGCTGTTCTGTGCTCATAAGACGAAGTGTTGCGTTCTTGGGTAGTCGGATCGCAGTGGACAGCAGGACAATCCAGCGGCCACAAGGCGGAAGCGATCCTGCCTGTCAGCGTTTCCAGACGGGGCCCGAATCATCAGTTTAGCTGATCAATGCAGCGCTGATGATTCAGTCGTCAGGACCGCTCCGCTGCAGAAATCCCAGGGCCTGCCGCACCCGCTGCAGGGTTTCATCGGCCACCGTGCGGGCCCTTTCGCGGCCTTCCGCCAGAACCGCCAGCAGGGTGGCCGGATCGCGGCGGAGATCGGCGTAGCGCTCCTGCAGCGGCCGCAGCGCCTCCACCGTGGCCTCAGCGAGCAGCGGCTTGAAGGCTCCCCAGCCCATGGCCGCGCATTCGACGGCGGCGCTTTCCCGGCTCCTTCCGCTGAGCAGGGCATAGAGGCCCAGGAGGTTGTCGGCCTCGGGGCGTTCCGGGTTGCCGAACTCGAGGCCCATCACCGGATCCGTCTTGGCCCGCTTGATCTTTTTGATGATCAGATCGGGCGGATCCAGCAGGGTGATGCGGGAGCCTTCATTCGGATCGCTCTTGCTCATCTTGCTGCGGCCATCCGTGAGGCTCATCAACCGGGCGCCTTCGCGCAGGATCAGGGGTTCGGGCACCTTGAGCAGGGGCAGCCGCTCACCATCGGCCCCCGTAGGCCCGAAGCGGGCATTGATGCGCTGCTGAGCGATGTCGCGCGCCAGTTCGAGGTGCTGTTTCTGGTCTTCTCCCACCGGCACCCGATCGGCGTCATAGAGAAGGATGTCGGCGGCCATCAACACCGGGTAATCGAGCAGCCCGGTCGACACGTCGGCCCCCTGCTTCAGCGCCTTCTCCTTGAACTGGATCATCCGCTCCAGCCAGTTGAGGGGCGTCACGCAGTTGAGCAGCCAGCAGAGTTCGCTGTGGGCGCTCACCTGGCTCTGCACGAACACGGTGGAGCGCTGCGGATCGATGCCACAGGCCAGGTAGAGGGCTGCCGTGGTGAGGGTGTCCTCGGCCAGGCGGGCGGGATCGTGGGGCACGGTGATGGCGTGCAGATCCACCACACAGAAGAAGGTGTCGTGGCTGTCCTGAAGGTCGACCCAGTTGCGGATCGCCCCCAGCCAGTTGCCCAGATGGAGTGCGCCGGTGGGCTGAACCCCCGACAGCACCCGAGGCCGCGGTGTCGTCATCGGGGTGCGGCTCAGGCGCCGGGTTCGATGGTGGCGCCACCGTCGTCGGCAGGGGCGGAGGAACCATCGCTTTCAGGAGCGGCTTCGGTGGATTCCTCAACGCTGAAGCCAGGGGTCTCCAGCACTGGCTCAGTGCCGCTTTCCGGGCTCCCTTCGGCCTCAGTGCCGCTTTCCGGGCTCCCTTCGGCAAGGTCAGGAGATTCCCCGACGCCCTCGGTTTCGGGCTCGGGGGCTCTCACCACGGGCTTGCTGGGCCTGGCGAAGGGATTAGCCCGAGCAGCCCGGTTGCCGCCGCCGCCACCGGTGCGTGCTTCATCGCGGGGCCCGCGCCGCTCGCCGCGTCCCGCGCCTGCGGGCCCGCGGTCGGGGGCCTGGGCCCGCTGCTGGGCCACCAGCTCGTCGAGCTGTCCCGCCTCGAGTTGCTGGGCCAGGGTTCGGAGCGAGAAGCCGAGCACGGCCACCGTGGAGCGGAGTCCGAGGGCCTCCTGCAGGGCCCGGGCCGCCTGCATCTCGTTATCGCTGAGACGAATCCGGAAGCCGCCGGGTTCGCGGTTGTCGCCCTGGCGGGGGCCCCGGCCCTGGCCCTCTTGCCGGGGGGAGGGAATGGAGCGGGGAGTGTCTTCGGCCATGGCCGCAGCCTGCAATCAGGGGCAAGTGTGGCGCATCGCTTCTCCCTCCCCCCGCTCCAGCCAGACCAGCTCATGAACGGAACCCCTGCTGCCCTCATTCCGGCGGGCCAGCACCAGCAGCGGAAGCTGCCGCGACTCCCCGGTTTCGAAGCGTCGGCGGTAATCGCGAAGCAGTTGGAGGTAGCTCTCCAGGGTCCAGCCCTGGTTGCCCCTTTCCTGGGCTCCCCAGAGGCGGAGCTGGGCCTGCCGACAGGCCTCCGTACCAAATTCCAGCCAGCAGAGCTGTTCGGCGGCCAGAGGGGAATGCCCCTGCTCCACCAGCTCGCGGTAACGCACGAGTTCCGGTGCGTCCCAGCTGCTGTCGGGTGGCAGGTGCCGGGCCAGCTCCTCGACCTGCACTGCGATGAGCCGGAGCCAGCAGCGCTCGAGCAGTAGCACCGGCAATTGTCCGTGCCAGTAGGAGCTTGCCTCCAGCTGATCCAGCCAGTGGTTCAACTCAGCGCTCTGACGGGATGTCAGCAGCGGCACGGTGGTGATGCCCGATCGGCGGGAGCCAGGGGTCATGGATTGCATCCTGGACCCCTCCACCCTATGGGCGCCGTTCGCGTTGTTTGGTGTCCCACCCGACAGCCCTGAACCAGAAGGGGCACATCTGAGCTAGAGAAGCTTTGCCCGAGCTCCGAGCCCAGGCCCTGACGGAACCGATGCCCCCCTCCGAGTCCCCTGTCGCTCCCTCTGGGGAGTCTCTTCCCCAGTCCCGTTTCGATCCCACCGACCAGCCGTCCAGCCCTGGCTCGAGCCCAACTGCCGTGCCGATTCCCTTCTCATCGGTCTGGTCGGGCGCTCTCGGTCGACTGCCGTTCTGGAGCCGTCCCGCCCTGCTTCTGGCGGGCGGAGCGGTGGCCCTTGATGGTGTGCTCCATGCGCTGCATCCGGGCGGGGGGCTGGTGCTGGGCCTAGGCGCCCTGGCCGGTGGCTGGTGGATGCTCACTCCCAGCGGCCGCTCTCCTTCGCCGTGGCGAGGCAGCAGCCTGGTCGACTGGGTCGGGCGCTGTGAAGCCCTGATTCCTCGGTTCACCTCCCTTGAAGGCCATAGCGCCGGAGAGGAGACCCGTCGCTCCCAGCTGGCCCAGCTGGAGCGGGATCGCCTCAGCCCCGAACTCCTGCTGGCGCTGGTGGGGGTTGAGCGCCCGGCCCCGGTCCAGATGGATCGCCTGGGGAGCCTGGCTGCCGCTGTGCGGGGGCGCCATCCCCTGCGTCTCCAAGTGGGTGTGCCGCTCGGCACCCGCCCAGCCGACTGGAGCTGGCCCGCTGGACCCGCCGCCGCCGATGTCCTGCTCTTTTCTCTGGCCACACCCCTGCGGGCGTCCGAATTGCGCTGGCTCGAGTCCGTGCCGGATGGCCAGCCGGTTTGGCTGCTCGTCACCTTGGCGTCTGGAGATGAGGGCGAGAGCGAAAGGGCTGATCTTCAGCGGCAATGGCCGGCGGCCGATCCCCAGCGTCTGCTGCTCTGGGATGGGGAGGCGGAAAGCCTGCCCGCAGCCCTGGCTCCCCTCAGCGACTGGCTGGCTCGGGAAGCCCCGCTGCTGCGTTCCCGCACGGCTCGGCGCCGGATCGAGGCGCTGCACGGCCTCTGGCAAGCGGATCTGGAACGCCTGCGGCGCCGGGAGTGGCAGCAGCTTCAGCGGCGTACCCAGTGGCTGGTGGCGGCCGGGGTGCTCGTCACCCCGTTGCCCAGCCTCGATCTATTGGTGATGGCCGCCGCCAATGGCCTGATGCTGCGGGAGATGGCCCAGCTCTGGGATGTTCCATGGAGCGCCGATCAACTCAGGGCCGCCGCCACCGAACTCGGCAAGGCGGCCCTAGCCCAGGGGGTTGTGGAGTGGAGCACCCAGGCTCTTGCATCCGCCGTGAAGCTCCATGGCGCCACCTGGCTGGTGGGCGGTGCCCTGCAGGCCCTGAGCGCGGCGTACCTCACCCGGGTGGTGGGCAGGGCCATGGCCGATGTGCTCGCCCTATCCGCCGGCGTGAGCGAGCCCGACCTGGCGCGGATCCGCCTGGAGGCTCCCCTCCTTGTGGCCCGGGCGGCCGAGGAGGAGAGACTCGACTGGGCCGGCTTCCTTGGCCAGGCGAGGCGTTGGTGGGAAGGGCAGCAGGTTCAGGGAAGCATCAGCTGAACGATCAGCTCCTCGCCTTCGCTTCGTTATCCAGTTCTTCAGGCGGTGCTGGCGCCCAGAAGCAGGTCGTTGCGGGAGCACCTGTTTCCCCCTGACATCAGCAGAGCCGCGATGGTCATTGACAACCGATCGGAACCGATCGTCGCTACAACCCGCGGATGCGTTGAATATAGCTACCCGCCCCATGACCCAAGCTGGTCATTTCTTCATGAAGTTTGCTTTCAATCTAAAAAGATTGTCTGTAGGGGCTGTTGGGGATTGTTGACAGCTTTAGGGTTGAAGTGTCTCAATTCATGGCCTAACCATGGCCGATCCATGGACTATCCAGGTCTTGGTTCATGGTTGGCATGAGTGGGACATTCTTGCTCAACCTCACGTACTTATCCCATGACCACTGCCATTCGCAGCGGCCGTTCCCAGAGCTGGGAAAGCTTCTGTCAGTGGGTCACCTCCACTAACAACCGCCTCTATGTGGGTTGGTTCGGTGTGCTGATGATCCCCTGCCTGTTGGCCGCCACCATCTGTTTCATCGTTGCCTTCATCGCCGCTCCCCCCGTCGACATCGACGGCATCCGTGAGCCCGTTGCCGGGTCGCTGATGTACGGCAACAACATCATCTCTGGCGCTGTGATCCCCTCCAGCAACGCCATCGGTCTGCATTTCTACCCGATCTGGGAAGCCGCCTCGCTCGATGAGTGGCTGTACAACGGTGGGCCCTACCAGCTGGTGGTGTTCCACTTTCTGATCGGCATCTCTGCCTACATGGGCCGCCAGTGGGAGCTCTCCTACCGCCTCGGCATGCGCCCCTGGATCTGCGTGGCCTACAGCGCTCCTCTATCAGCCGCGTTCGCCGTGTTCCTGATCTACCCCTTCGGTCAGGGTTCCTTCTCCGATGGCATGCCTCTTGGTATCAGCGGCACCTTCAACTTCATGCTGGTGTTCCAGGCTGAGCACAACATCCTGATGCACCCCTTCCACATGTTGGGTGTGGCCGGTGTGTTCGGCGGCAGCCTCTTCTCCGCCATGCACGGCTCCCTGGTGACCTCCTCGCTGGTTCGTGAAACCACCGAAGCTGAGAGCCAGAACTACGGCTACAAATTCGGCCAAGAGGAAGAGACCTACAACATCGTGGCTGCCCATGGTTACTTCGGTCGCCTGATTTTCCAATACGCCTCCTTCAACAACAGCCGCAGCCTCCACTTCTTTCTGGCCGCTTGGCCGGTGGTGGGCATCTGGTTCACCAGCCTGGGCGTCAGCACCATGGCCTTCAACCTGAACGGCTTCAACTTCAATCAGTCGATCCTGGATGCCCAGGGCAAGGTGATCCCCACCTGGGCCGATGTGATCAACCGTGCCAACCTCGGCATGGAAGTCATGCACGAGCGCAACGCCCACAACTTCCCCCTCGACCTGGCCGCCACTACCGCCACCCCGACGGCGCTGACGGCTCCCGCGATTGGTTGATTCAACCCAAGGTTGATAGCACAAAATCCTTCTTTAAACTCCCCCCTTGCAAGGGGGGAGTTTTTTCGTTTCATGCATCCGGGATTGTTCATACTTTTTCCCTGCAACGATAGGAAGCCGCTTTGCTATGCTTTGCTTCAGATCGACAGATTCGCGACATGCTGCTCCGCCAACTACGGCGATTTGCGTCTCCGCCTAAATGCCTTGAACTCGATTCATTATCCCTAAAACAAGAAAATAGCGTCTTTTTGACCAAGCCTTGCATTAGCCCTCAGCATTCGCCGCCACTGTATGTGATTCGGCAGAACGGGGCTGGTCGTGGCTTGTTCTCATTGGTCTCATCAGTCGTTTGCCATTTACATCTGTCTGAGCGCTATGGACTGGTCCCATTCGTTGACTTTAGTAAAGTTTATTCCGAATATCAAGATCAACACTTCAGCGAGGCTGATAGCTTAAACAGAGCTAACCCATGGGAGTATTTCTTTAAGCCCGTTGTTGAGATACCAGTTGCCGCCGAGCGTGATGCAAGGTTTTCCATGGCTCTGACTTCCTCAACAGGTTTTCCTGATGGCTATCCACGCAAGATGCTGATCTCACATGTTCAGGAACTTAGGGATATTGCAGTACGCTATATTCAGCCAGCTGCTGAGTTGGCATCTGAATTGGAAGAAGTAAAGGCACACGTTCTAGACGGTCACAAGGTGCTAGGTGTTCATTTCCGCGGTCAAGAGCAGAAAACGATGCCGTACCACCCTTTGTCGCCAACATCGGCACAAATGTTTGCGGCTATTGATGCAGCAATCGCACAACATCAGTTTACTCGTATCTTTGTGGCTTCGGAAGATCAGGACTATGTTGATGCTATTCTCAAACGATATCCAGACCTTGCGCTGACGCTGCCGCATTTTCGCACACATTCTCCAGTGAATGCTTATCGCATTTATCCACGGCCCATGCATAAGTATTTACTGGGGAAAGAGATACTCTTTGATGCTTTTGTTTTGGCAAGTTGCGATGGTCTGGTAAGTTCCACTTCAAATGTAACCGAGTTCGCCCGTGCCTACAATAATGGCCGCTACCTCACTGATCTGGTGATCGACAATGGTCTCAATGCAGCGAATCCAATACTTGCCAAATATGTTTGGTCGCTGAAAAATAATCTTCCAGAGCGACTGGGAGGGTTTTCAATGGCTGCCATCCAGCAGTTTCCAGCGCTTCACGAATAGGCTAGATTCATCATATCAATTTATTCTCATGAACTCAGATCTCCAGCATCCACAGACTCAGTCCACTCAGAGATGGAATTGGTGGCCTCTGTTGCCGACTTTCCCTTATGGAGAACGTCAGAGTCGTTTCACAGAATTGATAGCAGGTCGGGCATGGGCTATCGAGCAGTTTCACGGTATCTGGTATGTCGCCGTGCCCATACGCATGACCGTACTGAAGCTTGATCAGGGTGGCCTGTTGCTTTACTCACCTCTGCCACCGACGCAGGAAGTGGTTGATTTTATTCATGAATTAGAAAGAACTCATGGTTTAGTCAAGACGATTGTTCTCGCTTCTTCCTCGGGACTAGAGCACAAAATATCACTTCCTGCTTTGGCTCGTGCATTTCGGAATTCAGATATCTGGATCTCGGCACAGCAATGGAGTTTTCCCCTTAATTTGCCTCTCTCTTGGTTGGGCTTTCCTCGCACTCGAACGCACATCCTGTTTAAGGATGGACTTCCCCATCGCGATGAGATCGACTGGCTTGCATTAGGCCCTCTGAATCTCGGTCTAGGCACGTTTTTGGAAGTTGCTTGTCATCATCGTTCTTCCGGTGCACTCTTGATTACCGATGCACTGGTTTCCATTCCCAAGCAGCCGCCAACCCTATTTGATCTGGATCCCAATCCACTCCTCTTTCACGCACGAGATTCTGGCTCTGAGCCGATGCTGGATACACCACAGCAACGTTTAAAGGGATGGCAGCGTATCCTCTTGTTCGCTAATTATCTTCGTCCCAATCTTTTGCAAGTTCGTGGTATTCAGCCATTGTTTAACGATTTTTTTGACGCCTCAGATCGGAAAGCCGTAAATCATTTTGGTTTATACCCTTTTCTTTGGCCCAAAGGTTGGATCACCGAAGTGGAGTAGTTCTTTGCTGCTGTACCGCTGCCTATTCGCATCGCCCCTGTATTGGAACGTTTGGTCTTTGTAAGATCACGTGATTCCTTTGCGAAGTGGCTGCGTGACCTTGCTTTGCTGGCTGATGAGTTTGCGCTGATTCCGGCTCATTACGATGCACCAGTCTTGATCTCGAGCCACATTCTTGAGCAGTTGGCTGAGTCGATCGAAACCCGCCCTTGGGCGCCTGATCATGGATCTTGGCAATTTCTTGCGAGGCTCGATGATTTGTTGCTTCGTTACGGGCTGGTGCCTGCATCACCAACGACTCCGGAACATTGAGGCCAGCGGCTGATCTTCACCCTGTTTGCCCACTTTTGTTCTAGGATAGTTGTCCGTTGAGTGCGGCGAAAGCCTGTGCATGCTCATGTCCATTACAACCTCGATCAAGAGATCAATACCTCCCTCGATTAAATCCAAGCTCACCAAACTCATTTATCCACAAATTGATTCGACCCCTGCATCAACGAAGCCGGCTTTTGAGTTCTGGATAGACATCGTTAGCGGATGCAACCTGCGCTGTGCAGCATGCCCTGTTGGTATGCCAGAATTTTCTAACAGCATTGGTCAACAGCTGCGTGAAATGGATCTGGATGTCTTTGAGCGTATATGTATCAAAGCTAAGGCTGAAACACAAGGCAATTGCCGGTTTGGCTTGTATAACTGGACTGAGCCAACCCTCCATTCACGCCTTAATGAATTGATCGCTATTGCCAACCGTCATGGCATTCCATGTGGTATTTCCTCCAATCTGAATCATTATTACGATTGGTCCTTGCTGAAGCCACTTGATCTTTGCAATTTCACCATAACCGTATCAGGCTTTACCCAAAAAACATACGCTATTAACCACAAGGGTGGTCGCATCGAGCCCGTTTTGAAGAACTTGGTGGATATCTCTTCGATCCTAGGGGATTCGCCATCCTACAAGAACATTCAGGTTCGCTATCTGGTACATCGTGATAACAAGCATGAGGTCTCCAGCTTTAAGCATTTGTGTGATCGCTTGGGGATGTCATTTAGTGTTTACCATGCTTACTATATGCCCATCGACCGTATGTTTGAGGGTCTAGAGGGTGTCCCCTCTGGACTTGAGTACATTGAGTATTCTCCCAAGCTGGTTAGAAGTGCCATCGGCGACTACCGTACTTCAAAATGTGCCCTGCGTGATGGTCAAGTGGTTTTGGATGTGGATGGTAATTTTGGTGTCTGCTGTGTCGAGTCTCCATCAGCTCCTCAAATTGCCAATTTCCTTGATACTCCGTTCCGAAATATGCAAAAAGCGCGCTTTGCCAGTGAGCTTTGCGTAAAGTGTATCGATCAAGGTATTAATGTATTGGCAACCTACGCACAGTACGAGCCTCAGTCGGTCCAAGATGCCGTGAACAGTTCTCTGCCTTTTGACCTTAAGAGCCTGACCTAATATCTTCCAAATGCTAGGCTGGGTTATGTTGGTTGGCGATTCTAATTAATGTTTTGATCTTCATAATTTTCTTGCCAAGCCACGGATGATTGGCGTCATTCCATCAAGGTGAAGGAAATCGACTTCCTCGGTCAGAGTGGCAATAATTTCAACCTCGGCTGTCTGCTGCAAAGCCGCAATCGAATTTAGGCAGAACTTGTTGATATGCTCGTGGCAAATTGGTAAGTTGCCAGCCTTGATCTCTTTGATTCCTGGGAACTCTATGGGAACCTCAATGTAGATCAGTCCGCCCCTGCGGCACTGCTTCACGAGTCTGGCGTATGTGCGCAGCGGATGCCCAACGTGCTCGAGCACATGCAGGCACTGGACAAAATCAAATACTTCGAGCTGCTCTTGGTTGGCTGGTTGATCGGACTCAACATCATGAACTGTGCCCTTAACCCAGCTCAAGTTGGGGATGATCAAGCCCTCTCCGCCGCCATGATCCAGGAGATGAACCACGCCATCGCTGCTGGACTGGCGCAATTCCAGCAAATAGGGCAAGGCATAAGCTTGATGCTGTTTGCGTCTACTTAGCGCCTCAGCTTGGGAACCCATGACTTGGCCCAGTTGTGCAAATCCTGGTTGGAATGCTGTCCTGGCTTGTTTGTATTCTTCTGTTAGATAGTATGCATAGTAATCACTGAGTTGGTCATCGCCGATCTCGTGCCAAGGTGCCAAAAAATGACAGCTCGAGCAGAACCCGTATGCAATCCTAATGGCGGAGGAAGTTAATAGGTGTTTTTCCCTTAGATGATCGAGGCGGCGATGCAGCTGGCGAGCAAGGGCCTTGGGTAAACGATCAATCTTTCTCCTTAGTCCCCAGTCAATCAGAGGAATGTCGACCTGGTGGTCATGAATGACCTGAAGCCCGTGTCTAGCAAAGAATGGATCGACCTTGGCTTCGGTCTTTTGGCGCTCAAAGTCTGGTTGGCCACAGCATCGGCAGATCTTGCGACGCAACTCCATGGTCAGAGTCTGAGTTCACCGGGATCGGCATGTTGGCTCAGATCTCTGTTGGCTGTTCCCAGCAAAGCCCCCTCCAGCTCCATCCGCTGCTCCATCTGGCGCAGGAAGTAACCCGTCATCATGGCGGATGCCAGCAAACCAGCAAGGTTGTCACGGCTGGTCTGGATCTTCACCTCAAACTGTTCGCCGGGCAGCATCCCCAGCAGCCCGTGCACGTTGTGGCGGATGATGTCCTGAATGTCGCCACTGGCGGAGCGAGCAACCCGTTGCAGCACATCCGGAGATTGCTCCTGCAGGTACTGGATCAGGGAATTGCCGCTGATCGCCTCGTTGTCGCTGGTCAGGAACTCCGGATTGAACATGGGACTCCCGCTCGGCTGGCCTGGTCCCGGGCCAACGCTGGACCTGGGTTTGCGGAGAACCATACCGCAGCTGTTCATGCCCCCCCAGGGGGCTCGCTGGAAGAGAACCGTATCGGGCCAAAGCGCTGCAGGGGCCAGTAGCGCCAGAAGGCCGTGCCGATTACCTCCTGGCGAGGCAGGGGCCCCCAGACATGGGAGTCGAGGCTGGCGTTGCGGTTGTCACCCAGCACCAACAGGTGGCCCGGGGGAACCACCACCGGTCCGAATTGGTAATCCATCGCCTCGGCACTCCAGTCGGGTTCCACCGGCGTGCCGTTGCGCAGCAGCCTTCCTGCCAGGATCTCGACCCGGTCACCGGGTACTGCCACCACGCGCTTGATCAACGCGGCGCTGGGGTCATAGCCCGCTTCCACCAGCTGGGCGGGGGGATGGAACACCACCACCGTGCCGGGCTTGAAGCTGCGGCCGAGGTGGGGGCGGACCTTCTCCACCAGAATCCTGTCCTGCAGCTGGAGGGTAGGAAGCATCGATCCGGAGGGGATCCAGCGCGGTTCCACCACCAGCCAGCGCAGCAGCAGCGCCACCATCAGCCAGAGAAGCAGGGCGATTAGCTGGCTCCGAAGGCTGTCCGTGGGCCCAGTGGCCAAGGCATCGGCCTGGCTCGGGCCCCCGCCCCGCGGCTGCTCGACGGAGCCGGTCGCTGCTGGGGGCTGCTCTGTCGGGTTGGAACGGCCGTCGTCCATCGGCGGGGGCCCGTGAGGATGATCCATGCATCCATCCTCTCGTCCCTGCCGCCGTGGCCGCGGAATCCTTCCCTGCCGATCGCGCCAAAGCGAACCTCAGGGCCGCCCTGCTGCTCCTGGGCGCCCTCTTGCGAGCCGGCTTGGTGCACGGAGTTCTCTGCCCGGGCAGCCGTTCGGCACCCCTGGCGTTAGCGGCGGGCCTGCTCCAGCGTCGGGGACTTCGCCTGCACACCGCCCTCGATGAGCGTTCGGCCGCCTTCTTCGCCCTTGGGCTCGCCCGGGCCACTGGCCTGCCCGCCGCCGTGATCACCACCTCCGGATCGGCGGTGGCCCAGTTGTTGCCCGCCTGCGTGGAGGCTGACCATGGAGCAATCCCCCTCGTGTTGCTCAGCGCTGATCGGCCGGATCGGCTCAAGGGATGCGGCGCCAACCAGAGCGTGAATCAGGAGGACTTCCTCAGGGGCAGCTGCCGTTGGTTCGGCCAGGGATCCGGCGCCGGCATCGGGGAGATGGAGCCTGCTGCTGTGGAGGCTCTGGCTACCGAGGCCTATCTCAGGAGCCTCGGGAGGACCGGAGCGCTCCCGGCTGGCCCTGTGCACCTCAACCTGCCCTTCGAGGAACCCCTCCACGTCGGTGCCGCCTCCCTGGCCTCCCTGGCCAGCTCCCTCGCTGTTGGGCCTGCCCTTCCGGGTGAACCTGCGCTTTCGGTTGGGGCGCCTACGACCCTGCCCGCTCCGCCCAGCTCCGCTGCCGACTCGGCCGGTTCGGTCCCTGGGGCCAGGGGTGCCACCCTCGATCCCGACCGTCCCGGCGTGGTGGTGGCCGGCCCCTGGCGGGGCAGCCCGCAGGCCTGGGATGCCCATCTGGCTGCCCTGATCCTCTGGCAGCGGCGCAGCGGCTGGCCCGTGCTCGCCGATCCCCTCTCCGGCCTGCGGGGGCAGCCGCAACTCACCTGCGTGGGCGGCTACGACCTCCTGCTGGAGTCCCCGGACCCGCTGCTTGCTCCCTCCCAGGTGCTCCGGCTCGGCAGCTTGCCCGCTAGTCGCCGATTGGAGCGGTGGCTGGCGGGTCTGGATGCCGACCAGGTGCTCGTGAGTGAAGGGGACCCGCGACCCCTCGATCCCCTGGCGGTGGTGAGGGCCCAGACGGCCGCGGGCTTGCGGGCCTGGGTGCGGCGCCAGCTCGATGGGCCCCCAGCGGAGCCATCCGCCGCCGCCTGCCGTCTGGCGAAGATCTGGCGAGACGCGGAGGCGAGGGCTCAGGCGCTGCTGGATCAGGCGCTCAGCACGGATCCGCCCTTCGCCGGTGCATGGAATGAACCCGCCCTTGCCCGCCATCTCAGCCGCCTGCTGCCGCCTGGGCTGCCGTTGATGCTGGCCAACAGTTCGCCGGTGCGGGACTGGGAGACCTTCGCCGACCCAGCGGCCCCGCACCGGCCCATGGTGGGCTTTCGGGGCGCCTCAGGGATTGATGGCACCCTCTCGGAGGCCTGCGGTCTGGGGGAGGCCCTGGGCTCCTGTCTGCTGATTAGCGGTGATCTGGCCTTATTGCACGACGCCAACGGCTGGCTGTGGCGGCCCCAGTTGCTCGGGCGGCTCACGGTGCTGGTGATCGACAACGGCGGCGGCGGCATCTTCGAGCAGTTGCCGATCCGCACCGAGCCCGCCGACCACCTTGATTTTGATCGTCTCTTCGCGATGCCCCAGCCGGTGGATCCCCTCGCCCTGGCCCAGGCCCACGGCGTGCCGGCCCGTCTGATCGCCTCCCCCGCTGCTCTGCCGGGGGATCTGGCCTGGGCCCTGGCCCAGCCCTTCAGCCTGTTGGTGGTGCGTACGGATCGCCGCCACGATGCCGAGTTGCGCCGCCGGCTGCGCACAATGGCGGCACTGGATTCCGCCCCCAGATGAGCACAGCCCCCCCCGCCAGCGAACCGGCCCCGGTGCAGTGGGAGGCCGTCGGCACGTACCGCGACATCCGCTTCCTGCGCAGTGAGGAGGGCATCGCCCGGATCAGCATCAACCGACCTGAAAAGCGCAACGCCTTCCGGCCCGGCACGGTGCAGGAACTCTGTGATGCCCTCTCCCGGGTCCGGGATGACCCGGGCATCGGGGTGGTGCTGTTCACCGGCGACGGCCCCGCCGCCGATGGGGTGTGGGCCTTCTGCGCCGGCGGCGACCAGAGCGTGCGGGGCGATGGGGGTTACCTTGACGACACGGGCTTGCCCCGGCTCAACGTGCTCGACCTGCAGCGGCTGATTCGCAGCCTGCCCAAGGTGGTGATCGCCCTGGTGGCCGGGTACGCCATCGGCGGTGGCCAGGTGCTTCACCTGCTCTGCGACCTCAGCCTGGCGGCGGATAACGCCGTCTTCGGCCAGACCGGGCCTCGGGTGGGCAGCTTTGACGCGGGCTTCGGCGCCGGCTACCTGGCCCGGGTGGTGGGTCAGCGCAAGGCCCGCGAGATCTGGTTCCTCTGCCGCCGCTATGGCGCCCAGGAGGCCCTGGCCATGGGCCTGGTGAACGCCGTGGTGCCCTTGGCTCGTTTAGAGGAGGAGGGAGTGGCCTGGGCCCGGGAGGTGCTGGCCCATAGCCCCACGGCGATCCGCTGCTTGAAGGCGGCTTTCAACGCCGAAACCGATGGCCTGGCCGGGATTCAGGAGCTGGCGGGGCAGGCCACCCACCTCTTCTACCGGACCGCCGAAGGCCAGGAGGGACGCGATGCCTTCCTTGAGAAGCGGGATCCCGATTTTTCCCAGAGTGGGTGGTTGCCCTGAGGTCAACCCCCTCCGGGTCAGCCTGGGTAATCTGAACACTGGCCAATGCTCCGGCCGCCTTCCGGGAACCGTGTTCCGTCCATTGCTGAGGCCAATCGAGGGCGGCATCCGCCCCCAGCTCCCGCCGGAGTTCGCTCGAGAACGTCCACCGGTCTGGGTCGCCCTGACCCTGCTGCTGGGACTGCTGCCTACCCTGGCCGCATCGGTTCAGGCCGCTCCCCTTCCCGGTCTCACGCCCCGCCCCGTGGAGGCGGTGACCCCTGTGGTGGCCCCCCCTGTTCCCCCTCCACCGCTCGGCGCGGCCGCCCTGCTCGGGCCGGAACCGCTGAGCCTCGGTGGCGACGCCTCCCCAGTCACTCCGCCTCCGCTGGTGATGGCCCCCGCCGCCCTGGAGGGACCGGGGACTCCATCACCAGGCCCCGCCGCCGCTCCCACCGCCACCGTGCTCCCCCCGGCCATCTCCCCCACTCCGCCGGGCACCACGCCAGCACCCCTTGCGACCGATCGGGCCCTTGTCCTGGATCGCCAGCGGCGTCTGCTCAGCTTGTTGGAGAACGGCCGGTTGGTGCGTCGTTTTCCCGTGGCGGTCGGCATGCCGGGCTGGGAAACACCGGTGGGCCGTTTTCAGGTGCTGAACAAGACGGAAAATCCCGTGTGGGAGCACCCGCAGAAGGGCACGCACACCCCAGCCGGGCCAGCCAATCCGCTCGGCAGCCGTTGGATCGGTTTCCATCAAGACTGCCAGGGACGCCGCGGCTGGGACGGAGAACACATGCTCGATGTGAAGGGCTGTGTGGTGTCCGGCTTCCATGGCACCCCCCACCGCTGGACCGTGGGCCAGGCCCTCTCCCACGGCTGCGTGCGTCTGTATGACGAAGATGCGCGGCAGGTGTTCGATTTCGTCTCGATCGGCACACCGGTCACCGTGCTGCCCTGAGGACCGAATCCGGTTGAGGTGCTGGCAGATGAGGCCCGTACAGTGGCGCCCACCATGCCCTGGAAGGATGCGGGTTCTCTTCGCGGCGGCCGAATGCGCCCCGATGGTCAAGGTGGGGGGAATGGGCGACGTGGTGGGGTCCCTGCCACCGGCCCTGGCGGCCCTCGGCCATGACGTGCGAATCATCATGCCGGGCTACGGCAAGTTGTGGAGTCGGCTGCAGATCAGCCCGGAGCCCATCTGGCGCGGCCACACCATGGGCACCGATTTCTCCATCTTCGAGACCCGACATCCCACCAATGGCCTGCCCATCTACCTGGTGGGCCATCCCGTGTTCGATCCTGAGCGCATCTACGGCGGTGAAGATGAGGACTGGCGTTTCACCTTCTTCGCCAGCGCCACCGCTGAATTTGCCTGGAACGGTGGCTGGAAGCCCCAGGTACTGCACTGCCACGACTGGCACACCGGCATGATTCCGGTGTGGATGCACCAGGACCCGGAGATCAGCACGGTCTTCACCATCCACAACCTCAAATATCAGGGCCCCTGGCGCTGGAAGCTCGACCGCATGACCTGGTGCCCCTGGTACATGCAGGGGGACCACACCATGGCGGCCGCGCTCCTTTATGCCGATCGGGTGAATGCGGTGTCGCCCACCTACGCCCAGGAGATCCGCACCTCCGAGTACGGAGAGAAGCTCGAGGGGCTGCTGAACTACATCAGCGGCAAGCTGCGCGGCATCCTCAACGGCATTGACACGGCCGACTGGGATCCGGCCACCGACTCAGCCCTGGCCTCCACCTTCAGCTCCCGCAACCTTGAGGGCCGGGCGGCGAACAAGGCCTTGCTCCAGGAGCGGATGGGACTGACGATCAATCCCGACACTTACCTGATGGGCATGGTGAGCCGCCTGGTGGACCAGAAGGGGGTGGACCTGCTGCTGCAGGTGGCCGATCGGGTGCTGGCCTACACCGACAGCCAGTTCGTGGTGCTCGGCACAGGCGATCGGGGCTACGAATCGGGCCTCTGGCAAATGGCGTCCCGCCACCCCGGCCGCTTCGCGGTGTTCCTCACCTACGACGATTCCCTCTCTCGCCTGATCTATGGCGGCACGGATGCCTTCCTGATGCCCAGCCGTTTCGAGCCCTGTGGCATCAGCCAGCTGTTGGCGATGCGCTACGGCTCGATCCCGGTGGTGCGCAAGGTGGGCGGCCTGGTGGACACGGTGCCGCCGCACGATCCCCGCGCCCACACCGGCACGGGTTTTTGCTTCGACCGCTACGAGCCGGTGGACTTTTACACAACGATCGTGCGTTCCTGGGAAGCCTTCCGTCATGCCGACAGCTGGCGCGAACTGCAGCGCCGCGCCATGGAGCAGGACTTCAGCTGGGAGCGCTCAGCCCTGGAATACGACGCGATGTACCGCGAGGTTTGCGGGTTGAAGGAACCCACCCCGGCGGCGGAGGAGGTGGAGCGCTTCTCCCAGGGGCAGGGGGCTGACCCCAGCCTGCGCCAGCCAGTCACCAACCAGGAGCTGGGGATCGGCACGGACTCCGTGCCGCCCCGTTCCCGCAATCCCCTTTCGCTGCTGCGCCGCCGCAGCGAGGGTTGAGCGTCCCCTGAGCGGCGACCGTTCCCGCTCCGGTACCGGACTCCATGGCATCCCCTCTGTCCTCCCGCGAGGAACCGTCCTCCCGCGAGGAACCGTCCTCCCGGGAGGAACCTCCCTCCCCCCTGCCGGCTCCCTATGAGGATCCCTGGAGGCGTTTGGCCACCGACCTGGCCGCCGTGGTCGCCACCGCCAGGCTGAAGGCCCAGGAACTCTGGCGGCTCAACGGCGAGGGCACTCTGACCACACCGGCCTTCTGGCCGAGGGGCCTGGCCCCCCTGTTCTGGCCTTTGCTGCTGGCCCTTGGCCTGGTCCTGGTGGTGGGATTGGCCCGGCTGCTGCCGGGAGGGTGGGGAGGGCCCCCTGCGGACCCTGAGAACCCTGCTGCCGAGCGGACTGCGGCTGGGGGGCCATCGGCGGCTCTCAGACCTGTTGATCAGGGTGTCGGATCCACTGGTCTGGCGAGCCCGTGGCCCTGGAGGCAGCAGGGTCCTGGCGGCGATCAGGCCGCTGGGGCATCAGGCGGGCCTGAGATGCTCGATGCCGGCGCTGCCCCCGCGACCGACCCAACAGCTGGCGCCCCATCTGGGACCGTTCGTGGTGATTCCACACCGCTGGGTTCCGGGGACAGACCCGGTGCCGGGAGTGCTGCCGAAAGTGCGGCTAATAATGCGGCTGACAGTGCGGCTGACAGTCCGGCGGTGCCAGCTTCTTTGCCCCTGGCTGAACTGGTGGGGGCCGATCCTCCCGCCTGGGTTCTGGCCCTGGAGCAACGGCCCGCGGAAGGTCTGCTGCGGCTGCGGCTGGCCGGCGGTTATGGCACGCTGCCCCTCGCCGAGCGCCACACCCTGGCGGAGCGGTGGCTGGAGCGCGCTCGGGAGCTGGGCTATGAACGCCTCGAACTGGTGGACCCGGCCGGGCGCCTGCTGGCCCGGCCCGCCCGGGTGGGCTCGGGCATGATCCTGCTCGATGCGCCCTCCCCGCCTCCATGACCCTGCCCCTGGATCAGCTGCTGGCGCTCTGGGGCGAGCCCCTCGGTGATTCCGCCCGGTGTCCATCCAGCCTGGCTGCCGTGCTTACCGACAGCCGCGCCGACCTGGCCGGCGCCCTGTTCGTGCCCCTGGTAGGGGAGCGGTTCGATGGCCATTGCTTTCTGGAGACGGCCCTGGCCGGCGGAGCCGCCGCTGCCGTGGCCCAGCGCGACCGCTTGAGCCCCGAGCAGCTGGAGGCCGTGGTTGCCCTCGGCCGGCCCGTGTGGCTCGTGGACGACACCCTGTTGGCCTATCAAGAACTCGGCCGCCTCTGGCGCCGCAGTCTCGGGGTGCCCGTGGTGGCCGTCACGGGTTCGGCCGGCAAGACCACCACCCGCGAACTGATCCGCGCCTCCCTGGCCTCCCTGGGGCCGGTGGTGGCCAGCAGCGGCAACGAGAACAACGACGTTGGGGCTCCGCTCACCCTGCTGAAGGCCGATGCCACCACCCGTGCCCTGGTGGTGGAGATGGGCATGCGGGGCCTGGGTGAGATCCAGCGGCTCAGTCGCTGCGCCGAGCCCGACGTGGCCGTGATCACGAACATCGGCACCGCCCATATCGGCCGGCTCGGCAGCCGCGAGGCGATCGCCACCGCCAAGTGTGAGATCAGCGCGGCTCTGCGGCCCGATGGGCTGGTGGTGATCCCGGCCGGCGATTCTCTGCTGGAGGCTGCCCTGGCCGCCGGCTGGAGCGGCAGGGTGCGGCGGGTGGCTCTGGCCGACGACGAGCTGGCGCCAGGAACGCCGCCGCCCGACCTGGTGGGCAGGCTGGCGGCGCTCTCCCCAGCCTCTGGCAGCGACACCGAGCGCCCCGAAGCCGAGCGCCTGGACGACGATCACCTGGCCACTGAGCGCCTTGAGGTGGAGGGCCTGCCGCCGATCACCCTCCCCCTGGCGGGCCGCCACAACGCCCGCAATCTGCTGCTGGCTCTGGCGGTGGCCCTGGAGCTGGGGGTGAAGCCCGCTGCCCTATGCGACCTGGCGGTGGAGGTTCCGGGCGGCCGCAACCGGAGGCTGCAGCTGGGTGAGGTGACCGTGCTGGATGAGACCTACAACGCCTCGCCGGAGGCGATGCTGGCGGCCCTCGACCTGCTGGCCTCCCTGCCCTTGGCGGCCGGGGCGGCCCGCTATGCGGTGCTGGGCACGATGCTTGAGCTGGGGGAGAGCAGCCTGGCGCTGCATCGTCGGGTGGCCGAGCGGGCCCGCAATCTGGGCCTGAATGGTCTGGTGATCGTGGATGGGGGCGCCGAAGGGGCGGCGATGCTGGAGGCGGCCGCGGGCCTGGCGGGGCTGGTGCGGACTGGGCGGCCCGAGGAGGCGCTGGAGCCCCTGCTGGGCTGGCTGCGGCCCGGCGATGCCCTCCTGCTCAAGGCCAGCCGGGGTGTGGCCCTGGAGCGGTTGCTGCCGCTGCTGCAGGAGCGCCTGGGCTGATCGGGAGGCGCAGGGTCTGGGCGAGTGGCTTGGCGGATCGAGGGGCGCAGCAATGGGGCGTGGAGGAGGCCTATTGCCACTGATGATTCCGGGACCCCACCAGCACGGGCCTGACCCGCCTATTGCCTGACCCGTTCCCTCGTGGAGCGGTGTCTTTCGCTTGACCTGTCGGTCCGTGTGGTGGGGCAACCAGCCAGGGAGTCCCGTGACCTCTTCGGAGTCCGACCTCATCGTCCCGTCAGTGGCATGTCCGTCTGGCTGGCTGGTTGCACAGCCACTGAAAAGGTTCAGCGCTGGTCAGGCTCCGCCTTCACTCGATCCAGAGATCCTGGCGCTGCTGCCCTATTGAGCGCAGCTTCCGCCCGGCTACGGCCGGGCTTTTTCATGCCGTTGGCGAGACAAGCGATCCAGGGATAGACTCCTTGTATATCCAGGCAGGTCCGATGCGGGCGGTCACCAAGTTGTTCCTGAGCAACCGCAGCCAGGCGGTGCGTATCCCCGCCCATCTGCGGCTGCCCGACTCCGTCAAGGAGGTGGAGGTCCGTGCCTGCGGCCAGGAGCGGATCATCGCTCCGCTTGGCCGCAGCTGGAACAGCTTCTTCCAGGGTGGCCCCACAGTGCCCGACGACTTCCTGGAGGAGCGGGCTTCCCAGCAACAAGGCGAACGCGAGTCCTTCTGATACGCCGATGCTGCGTTATCTGCTGGATACCAACATCTGCATCTACGTGATCAAGCGAAGGCCGGAGTCGTTGCTGGAGCGGTTCAACCGCAACGCCGGTCACCTGGCGATTTCGTCGATCACACTGGCCGAGTTGATGCACGGCGCCGAGAAGAGTTCAGATCCGGAACGCTCTCTTGCCGTGGTGGAGGACTTCTGCAGTCGGCTGGAGGTGCTGGCCTATGGCGCCAAGGCCGCCCAGCATTACGGCCAGATCCGCTCTGCCCTGGAGCGCCGCGGCACACCGATCGGGGTGAATGATCTGCACATTGCTGCCCATGCCCGCAGTGAGGGCCTCACCCTGGTGAGCAACAACCTGCGCGAGTTCGAGCGGGTGGAGGGGCTGCTCTACGAGAACTGGGTCTGACTACTCGCTCGCAGGGGTTCCAGGTCTGCTTTGAGCGTTCAAAGGTGAACTCCAGCAGATCTCCGGCGTCTTGGCTCCTAGGAGCCTGTCGCACATTTCCACAGGCACAGTCACCCTCCCCCCCCCGTTTCTTGGGGGTGAGCTCGGAGAGTTGCTCTCTGCCGGGGCCTGATCAGCCCCTTTGAGCACTCTTCCTCAGCTTGCTGCCAGGGAAGCCCGGTGCAGCTTGCCGATGTTGTGGGTGA
>Ga0209299_1000178_pt1 | contig 35143 bp, 31 predicted proteins | sample S_140806_MF_Meta_FD_187326 | JGI IMG/M metagenome (GOLD analysis project Ga0209299, IMG submission 187326) | Freshwater microbial communities from Lake Simoncouche, Canada to study carbon cycling - S_140806_MF_MetaG (SPAdes) (version 2) | ecosystem: Environmental > Aquatic > Freshwater > Lake ...
GCGCCTGGAGAGATTCGAACTCCCGACCCTCTGATCCGTAGTCAGATGCTCTAATCCGCTGAGCTACAAGCGCGTGCCCCGTCATTCTCACCGCATGGGGGTGCCATCCGTCAACTGAGGGGCGCCGGGCAGCTGGCCCAAGAAGGCGGGGATCGCCCCAGATCGGGGCGGGCCTAGGCCGAGCCGGGGCGCAAGCCGGGCGTACCGACCGAGCCGAGGGTGCCCTGCAAAAGGAGCGGGCCGGGCTAATTGATCGCTGCGGGGCGTAGAGCGGGGCGGAGAAAAGGTGGCGGGGAGAATGGCGCCCGGGTCGCGGCGGGTGACAGGGGGAAGCGGGCGAGCGCCACCTCCGGAGCCGACCCGCCAAGCGGTCTAACTTGAACGATCACCCGCGCCCGCCCGCGCCCCATGCCGATCCGCTGGTACGGCCCCGCCGACCCCGCCGACCCCACCTACCGCCATTTCGCGCGGATCGTGAATCTCTGCTTGCACGCCATGGTGTTCGCAGCGGTGAACAGCGGCCTGTGGTTCGTGCAGGGGATGCGCCATCCCTGGCCCCATCTGGAGTGGCTCACCCTGCCCTGGGCAGCCCTGTTAGTGGTTCATGCCAGCGTGGTGATCTTGCAGCGGCCCGCGCCCGAGCCATGACCCTCTCCGCCCAGGACCTCGAGGAACTCACCCGCGCCCTCGCCGACCGGCTCTACCTGCAGGTGGCCAACTGGCACCTGTATCTGGGCGACGCCGGCCTGGCGCCCACCCTGGCCAGCGAATGCGCCGCCCGGCTCGACCAGGGAGCCGCGGTGTGCGCCCGCCAGGCCCTGGAGGCAGTGCAGGTGGGAATCGGCGGTGGTGCCACCCGTCTACCCCTGGCGCGGCTGGTGCCGCCCGGCCAGCTGCGGGACCTGGAGGAGGTGCTGGCGCCTTACTGCTGACGCCAGGCCCAACACCTGGCCCGCAGCCAACGGCCACGACCAGTGGTGAAAGGCTCCGGCGAGGAAGCGTCGACGTTCCGGTTGGCAGCGATCTTGCCGGGGATTGGGGGGATTGCCGATAAGGTGGCAATCACCGCTGTGGCTCCGTGCTGGTCATCGAGGTCACCAACGCCCGTGAGGTGGTACGCAAGCGGATGGGCCCTCTGGGGGGGCGCCTGATCGGCAAGGTGGTGGATGCGGAGGCCCAAGTGGAGAAGGCCCTGATCCAGGAACTGGAAAAATCCTTCAGGGAATTCGGGATTGAGGCGCGCATCTTCTCGCTGGATGGTCCCCAGATGATCGGGCGCTCCCACCTGGAGATTCCGCTGCAGGTACGAGAGGAGCGGCAGGTGCGGCTGGGGTGAGGCGCCGGGCGGCAGGAGTCCCACTGATTAAGCATCGGGCGCACGGCGAGCCACTCCACGGGCACCTCCAGGATGGTGGCCCAGCTCTGCACGCACTGCTTGAAGGCACCAGCGGGGTGACCTGCTCCTGCTCATCGCAGGGGACGAAGAGGGCGAAGGTCACCTGCTGGCGCAACAGGCGCCGCCTCATCCTCTGCTGTCCTGGTCGGCCACAAGCAGCAGGCCACCCATGATCGCCAGGTTCTTGAACAGCTGAATCCGCTCCAGCTTGTCCGCCACATCGCCGTGGAACAGCAGGGTGGTGGGCACCAGGAACAGCAGCAAGAGCAGCGCCCCCAGGCGGGCTTTCCAGCCGCTGATCACCAGCGCCGAACCCACTGCCATGAGGGCCATGGCCGCCACCAGCAGCACGGGCGCCAATGGAAGTCCCTTGGCCGCGATGGCACCGGCCACACCGGCAAAGCCCGTCAACTTGCCGATCACGGCATGGATGAACACCAGGCACAGCAGCACCCGGGCGATGCGGTTCAGCAAGGAGGGCTGGTGGCTTTGCTGGCTCATGGGGGCGTGACGTCTGCTGCCGTCATTGTGTGGCCGGTGGCCAGCGTCGGCGGGTTGCGCGCGTCTCGCCCGAGTCCAATGTGGAGTCGCTTTTTGCCAAAACCGAGGGGAATGGAGCAAAAAGCGAATGGTCGAACGATAACACCAGCACAATGGCGGCGAACTTGCGCCAACGTGCCACAAGCCTTCTCGCTACAACGCTTCTCGCTACATGGTAGACGTCGACCCATCAATAAAAAAACAACAGGAACACAAAGGCCCATTTCGTTCGCCGAAGCGGATTACAATAACTATTCCTTACAGTGTTTACGAGCAACTCCTTAGGCAAAGCGATGATGAGGGCCGCTCCTTGAGCAATCTAGTGGCGTTTCGATTAGAGCAGGCCATAAGCCAGTCGGGCGAGCATCCGATGAGCTATCGCGATGGCCACTCACAAGGAGCAGGGGAGTGGGGGCATGGGTGAACCAAAGTCTTCGACAAATGAAAAGCTGGCGTCACTGCCATTCCCGCTGAAAAACACAGGTCCAATTTGCTCAGCTGATCCAGAAGAGAAGATAAAAACTTTTGGAAGAGGATTCCTTCGCAATGCGGGTCGTGAAACTCGACCAATTTCAGATTCAGCCAGAGTCAATTTAGGAGGGTTGAACATGCATGCGGTACGGAGCACCCCTTTCGTCGCCTGCCATGAAGACGGCGAGAGGAGTACATTATCGATGGTTGTAGCAGGAGATGCCGTCACAAGCAAGGAAGGAGTATCTAGCTATGAAGTGAGACCCGGAACCATTCACCTCTGCCCAAGACGCGGTGGAACCGTGGTGACTGGCTATAACTCGTTCGTCCTCTACGAAATAGAGCACAAGCGGCTTCAAAGGGTAATAACAGCGATGGGAGGCGAGGAAAAGCAATGGAATCCCGAGAGGTCATACGTTTTTGCAGTGAGGCAATCCAGCGCTCAGGAGAAAATGTGGTCATTTCTCTCCTTCGCTGACCAACTGCTTGGTGAAAGCAGTTATGTCTCTGCCGCCCTTGGCTTGGATGACCATTTTTATCGCCTGTTGGGACTTGCGCTCTTACAGGAAGAAGGGGCAGTTGAAAAAATTCAGAAGCGCCAGGAACTTGCAACACGCAATTGGACCACTCCACTGGATGACTTGGTGGATTACATTCGCCTAAATCCACATCTCAACATCACGCTGACAGATCTGGAAGAGCAAAGTCTTTACTCAGGCAGACACCTGCAGAACCTGTTTAAAGAGAAGTTTGACTGCACCCCAATGCAATTCGTGAGGAAGCGGAAATTGTCTGTTGCCATGGAGAAACTGCAAGCTGCGGACTTTGGCGACACTGTGACTGGTATCGCGAGAGAGTGCGGCTACCTCTACACCTCCAACTTTACGGTTGATTTTCAAAGAGAGTTTGGCGTTAATCCATCTGCAGTACTGAAGCGATCACGTCAGCGTGGGAGGAGGGCAGACAGATCGTGTGAAGCGAGCTTGAGTTGTCACAGAACCTGGCAAACCTCATCTGGGGATATGTCCAACTGAAACCGTTGGAGCCCTTCACCACAGGGATACAGAAGGGAAACGCTGAGGTCGCGGGCACGGCCTTGCGTCTCTGGTTGCGAAGCCCAGATCCATTGCCCATGGTGAGGCTGATACTACACAACATGGACATGCCTTGAGACCGCTGCGCTCGATCACCATCGCCATCACCATCGCCATCACGACCGCCAGCACCGTGAGTCTGCTGGCCCTGGCGCTGACGTTTCCCGCCCGCGCCGGCAGCCTTTCCGGCACCGCCGCCTACCGGGAACGCATCGCCCTGCCGCCGGATGCGGTCTTCGAGGCGGTGCTGATCGACGCCGCCATCGCCGACGCTCCGGCCCGGGAGCTGGGTCGGGTGCGCCTGCAGCCCGCTGGTCAACCGCCGTTCCGTTTCACGATCCCCTATCGCGACGGCGATGTGACGCCTGCGGGGCGCTACTCGGTGCGGGCCACGGTGCGCCAGGGGGAGCGGTTGCTATTCACCACCGACACCTTCACGCCGGTGCTGAGTGGCGGCCCCAACCAGCCGCTCAGCCTCAAGTTGGTTGCGGTGCAAACGGGCCGGCCGCCGCTGACCTCCTTCCCGCTCGGCCGCCTGCCGGCCAGCTGGCGCGGTGACATGGCCTTCGCAGGCGGCAGGACGCGCTGGCAGGTGGACCTCTCGGCTGACGGCAGCTTCCAGCTGCGCCAGACCTTCCTGGACCGGCCGGCCCCGAACCGCTTCGATGACATCGGCCGCTGGCGAATCGAGCCCGGCAGCAACCGCTTGGTGCTGCGCGGTGGCCGTGAGGCGCCGCTCTTTTTCCAGCCGCTTGAGGGCGGTGCCGCCCTGGCCAAGCTCGATCTGCAGGGCGAGCCGCTCCGCTCCCGCCAGACCGAGCGGCTGCAGCGCCTGGCAACCCCGCAGCCGATCGATCCCCGTCTGCATCTGGTGGGGATGTTCCGTTACATGGCCGATGCCGCCACCATCCGGCTCTGCGCCACCGGCGCGCGGCTGCCGGTGGCGATGGAGGCCGACTACCTGAGCCTCGAGCGGGCCTTCCTCAAGGCGCAGCCCGCAGACCGAAGGGGGCAGCCGCTGCTCGTGAACCTGGAGGGCCTGATCACCAACCGCCCCTCGGCCGAACCGGGCCGGCCGCCGCAGCGCACCCTGGTGGTGGAGCGTTTTGTGGGGGTGCATCCCGGCCAGGGCTGCCCGAAGGCGAACACTTCATCGGCCCCCGCACCTCACCCAATGGCCCCTCCTTCCCTGCGCGGCACCCTGTGGAAGCTCCAGGCGCTGCAGGACAGCAGTGGTCCCACCCTCTTCAAGCCCCCTGGCCCCGCCCCGGAACTGCTGCTGGCCGTGGATCAGGAACGCGTCAGCGGCTCAGGCGGCTGCAACCGGCTGATGGGGGGCTTCCGGCTCGCCGGAGAGGAGCTCAGCTTCTCCAGGCTCGCCAGCACCCAGATGGCCTGTTTACCGGATGTGATGGCCTTTGAGCGGCGCTACAGCAAGGCCCTGGCTCAGGTTCGGCGCTGGAGCATCGACAAACGCAACCTGCTCCTCCAGGACGCGGCTGGCCGCACGCTGCTGCTCTTCCGGGACGCTCCTTAGCGCTCTACCGGTGCTGCCGCTGCCCTCTTCACGGACCATGCAGCCAGCCGTTCAGCTGTGGGCCAGGACCACGCGATTCCGGCCCTCTTCCTTGGCCTGGTAGAGGGCCTCATCGGCGGCGCGCACTAGCACCCCGGGGCGCGTACCCGGCACCGGGGTGTGCGTTGCGACGCCGAGACTCAGCGTGACATGGGGCGAGACATGCGAACCGGCGTGGGGGATTTCGAGCGCCGACACCGCGGCGCAAAGCCCCTCGGCGACCTGCGCGGCGTCCGCCGCCGCGATGCCTGGCAGCAAGAGCGCGAACTCCTCGCCGCCGTACCGCGCGGCGACGGCGCGCGGGCTGCTCGCGCCATCGCGCAGCACCGCCGCTATCGACTGCAAGCACGCGTCGCCGGTGGGGTGGCCGTAGACGTCGTTGAACTGCTTGAAGTAGTCGATGTCGCACAGCACGAGCCCGAGCGGCTCGCCGTTCTTCGCCGCGCGCGCCCATTCGTCATCGAGCGCCAAGTCGAAGGCGCGCCGATTGGTGAGCCCGGTCAGCCCGTCGAGCATGCTCCAGCGGCGCAGTTGGTCGTTCTGCTGCTTGAGGGCCAGGTAGTTGCGTACGCGGGCCCGAACGATGTCGGCGTGCACGGGCTTGTCGATGAAGTCGATGGCACCCGCGGACAGCGCGCGCGCCTCGATGTCGGGCGCGCCATGGCTCGTCACAAACAGCACGAGAGTGTCGGCGAGCTGGGCGTGGGTGCGCAGCTCCTCTAAGACCGCGAAGCCATCAGCGTCAGGCATCTCCACGTCGAGCAGGACGAGGTCGGGCTCCACCCGGAGCGCGAGCGAGACGGCTTCGCCGGGCCGGGTCGCGAGGTAAACCTTGCCTAGGCCCTTGAGGACGTTGGCGAGGACGAGCACCGTGCCGGGGTCGTCGTCCACGACGACGATCCGCGCCTCGTGGGGGCTTTCGGAGAAGCGCTTCATGACACCCTGAGCAGGCCGCGCAGCAGCCAGGCAGCCTCGTCGAAGTGGAGCCGCTCGATCGCCTCGGCGAGCGTCGCGGCGCCAGAGGCTCCGAGGCGATCGCGGAGTGCCGGCCTCATCTGCTGGTAGCGCTCCACGGCGTCCGCTTCGCAGCGCTCGAGTTGCTCGATCAGGCCGCGCAGCGCCCCGTCGTCTAGCGCAGCAGGCGGGCCGTCCGGCGCCCGGTCGAGATCGGCCAGCCCGACGCGCACCGCCACTGTGAGCGCTGCCACGGCCGCGTCGAGCGGCGAGAACAGCCCCGGCGCGGACGTGCCGGAGCGCAGCGCCGCCTCCAGCTCGCCGGCGATCGCCATGGCCGCCCGGGCTCCCGCGTTGCCGAGCTGCCCGCGCAAGGCGTGCACGCGCTTGGCGGCGTCGATGGTGTCACCGCGGTCGAAGACCTCCCGGGCGGCGCGCAGCTCTGGCTCGGCGCCGGAAGCGAGCCCCTCGAGCACCTGGACGAAGAGCTTGACGTTGTCCCCGAAGCGGAGCGCGACGTCGCCGCTGTCGATTCCGGCGACCGCCGGAAACTCGCTGGCGCAAACGAGCGGACCATCGCTGACCGTCGCCTCCGTGACGACCCACGACTCGCGACCAGCGTTCGCCAGGGGCAGCCGCACCCACTCGAGGAGCGACTCGACCAGGACGGACGGTTCGATCGGCTTGGGGACGTGTCCATTCATACCGGCGGCGCGGCACGCCTCCTGGTCATCCGCCAGAACCGCGGCCGTCATGGCGAGGATGGGCATGGTCGCCGAAGCCGGGCGCCTGCGCAGCTGGCGAGTCGCCTCGAAACCGTCGAGGACGGGCATATGCAGATCCATCAGGATGGCGTCGAACGCGGCCTGCTCGACCAGCACGAGCGCCTCCTCCCCGTTGCGGGCGATGGTGGCTCGCATGCCCAACCGCTCGAGCAGATCGCACGCCACCAGCTGGTTGGTGTCGATGTCCTCCACCACCAGGATGTGGGCACCACGCAGAGGCGCCGCGCGCGCCAGCACCGACGCCATCGGGTCGGTCGACAGCTTGAGCCGCTCAGGCCCGCGCAGCCCCACGAGCGTGTCGAGCAGCCGCGAGGCGGAGACCGGCTTGCGGAGCACCGCCTGCAACGGCAGCCCGGCGGCCTCGTCGAGCAGCTGCTCCCGGTCGAACGCCGTGACCATCACCACGACCGGCGGCTCGCGGAGCACCTTTTCCTCAACGCGATCGCGGATCCAACGCACCACCTCGAGCCCGCCCATCGTCGACATCCGCCAGTCGAGCAGCACCAGGTCGAACGGGCGTTGCGGCGCAGTCTTGGATGGCAGCAACAGGGCGATCGCTTCGGCGCCCGAGCTCGCCTCCACGGCCTCAACGCTCCAGGAGGCGAGCATCTCGACGAGCACATGGCGCGAGCTTTCGACGTCATCAACGACGAGCGCGCGCAGCCCGCGGATCGGCAAGAGCTCCCGCGAGAGGTCGCGCCGCGCCCCCACGGGCAGCTCCACCTCGAAGTGCATGGTGCTGCCTCGACCGAGCTCGCTCTCGACCGTGAGGGCGCCGCCAATCATCGCCACGAGGCGCTGGCTGAGCACGAGCCCGAGGCCCGTACCACCGAAGCGCCGCGCGATGGAGCCGTCGGCTTGCGTGAACGGCGAGAAGAGCCGCTCCTGGTCCGCCGGGGAGATACCGATGCCGGTATCCTAAATCGCGAACTTCAGGCGGGCGTGGGCCGATGTCGCCGCCGGCAGCGCGGTCACCCTCAGCCGGACGTGCCCGGCCTCGGTGAACTTCACGGCGTTGCCGACGAGGTTGTTCAGCACCTGGCCAAGCCGCAGCGGGTCGCCCAAGAGCGTCGCGGGCAGGCCGGGCTCGACGCCTAGGACGAGCTCCACGCCCTTGCTTTCGGCGCCGAGCGCGAAGAGGTCGATGATGTTCTCGAGCAGCTCATCGAGGTCGAACTCCGTCTGCTCGAGCGACACCCGATCGGCCTCCAGCTTGGAGTAGTCGAGGATGTCGTTGAGGGTGGACAGCAGCGCCAGCGAGGAGCTGTGGATGCGCTTGAGGTACTCGGCGATCCGCGGCGGCAGGTCCGGCAGGCTCGACCCGAGCGCCGAAAGACCGATCACCGCGTTCATCGGCGTGCGGATCTCGTGGCTCATGTTGGCGAGGAACAAGCTCTTGGCGCGGTTCGCCGCCTCGGCGTCGACCTTCGCCCGTGCCAGTGCCTCCTCGACCGCGACTTGATTCGTGAGGTCGTAGTTGACACCGATCATCCGCAGCGGGCGGCCCTCGGCGTCAAAGGTGGTGCGCGACGCGGCCTTGATGTGGTGGATGGAACCGTCCGGCCAGATCACGCGGAAGCGCGGCGCGTACTCGCGCTCCCCGCGCAGCGCGGCCTGGATGTCCGCCTCGGTCGCGGCCTTGTCCTCGGGGTGGATGGCCACCGACCAGGCTTCGTAGGCGCCGCCGAAGTCAGCCTCCTGCAGGCCATAGAGCTGATACATGACCTCGTCCCAGACAAGGAGGTTGTTCGGAACATCCCAGTCCCAGACCCCGACGCCACCGGCCGTCGTGGCCGTCAAGAAGCGCTCGTTCGCCCGGCTCACAGAGAGGCTGTGGGCCTTGCCTGGCGTGATGTCGCGAACCACGCCCTGGGCGGCGCGCGGCGTGCCGTCGGGAGCACTCACCCAGGCGATGCGCTGCTGGAGCCAGCGGACGTCATCGCCGCGGACCAGTCGGTGCTCCAGCTTGATCACGCCGGCAGCGGCGGGGGGGCCGGCGAGCGCGGCGGCGACCTCCAGACGATCCGGCTCGGGACAGGCCCCGAGCAGCGCCGCGAGGGTGTCGGGCAACGCCGGGCCGAGGAGCGCGCGCGCACCGTCGGACCAAAGCAGCGTCCTCGCCGGGAGCGTGAGTTCCCAGCTGCCAATCGCCGCCAGCGTCTCGAGGTCGCTGGGCATGGAACCAGAAGATTGTTGGTACCGGTCTGGGGTGGTCAAGAGGTCCGCGCCCTCTTCGATCGCCATCGAACGCCCTGGCCGCTGGCGGGGACTTCGGCGGCCCCGGGTGCTGCCGGGCCCGCTGGGATCTCCGCCGCTAGGGCCCGCGGAGCTGGATGAAACCCGAGCACCAGACCCGCAAGCCCCCTACCTCCCCCATCAAAGGCGCCGCGTCGTCGGGCCGAGGTCGAGGCCTGAGCACAGGGAATCCTGATCGTCCTCGGAAGGGACTTCGTCGAGAGCGACCAAGTGTTGGCCATGGAAATGCCAGGGCTACGAGCAAAACGTAGCCCTTCTCAGAAGCGGATGGCGCTGATTTGCATCATCAGCGCAGCGCCAGCGCCGCTGATCGAAAGCGGATCGCCGCGCCAGTGGCGATCCGCCAGCCAACTTCCCCATCCTCCCGTGGTGAACCTGGCTTCCCGTGGTGAACCTGGCTGCCGTTGCACTGGTCCTGGCCTCTGGCGCCGCACTTCTTGGCGAAGGGGCCTCCGCCGCTGTGAAGCATTGCTGCGGCGCTAGGCCGGAATGATTGCGGGCCTTAAGAATTACTCTAGGTTTTGGCCGTGCTGGAGCTGCCGGTGATCCAATCCGTCTCGATTCTTGCCGCCACCGGTCTGGCGGGACTGGCCTTGGTGAGCCTATCCATCACCTTCTTGTTCTGAGCAACAGGCTGCTCTGGCCTGTTCTGAGCAGCCTGTTGCCCTGGCCAACGGATGGCCTGATGGCGCGCCCCTCTGCTCTGGACGCAGCTGGGGAGACGAAAATGCACGGACCCGAAGGACCGCAGGCCACGCTCAACATTTCTTTACAGTAGAGTGACGTAAAGAACTTTGGATCCTTGAACGACCTTCTGGCTGGGATTTACCTGATCTGCTTTGCGCTCATCGCCGGTGGAGCTTTTGCCTTGATGAGCCAGAACCTCCGCACCTCAGCTCCGCTGGCTTCTGCCCAAACAAGAAGCTCCAGGCCTAGTCGCCATCCCGAGGCTCCGAAGCCGGGTGAAGAAGTTCTTTATGTCGACCTCAGCCGGGAGCGGCTGGAGGAGCTCTATCAACAGGCGTCGTAAATCGTTTTCGAATACCTCTCAATCGTTGTCTGTTGCGGCGATTGTGATTGTGGAACTGATGCAAGCCGGCGCGCTGGCCACCATCGCCGCGGGAGCTTTAGACGCGTTCCTTCCACCGAATGTGACCGGTGGCGTTGTGGCTTGTCTCCCCTGAGCGCGAACCGGTAAGGCAAAGCCGCCTTACACTAAGAGCAGGTCGTCGTCACCCCATGGGCCTTCTCACCGTCACGGCCAAGGGCCAGGTCACGCTGCGGCAGGAGTTGCTGCGGCATCTTGGCGTCAAGCCGGGCGAGCAGATCGAGGTTTCTGCTCTTCCCGGGGGGCGGATTGAAGTGCGTGCTGCCCAACCACCCGGTTCAATCGAGGGGTTCATCGGGCTGCTGGCCGGCCGTAGCAGCCAGACCGCCAGCCTGGAGGAGATCCAACAGGCAGCTGACGCTGGATGGAGCGGCGAGGCTTGACCATCACCGCCGATACCAATTTGCTGGTGCGTGCCCTGGTGGCAGATGAGCCCGCCCAGGCCGCTGAAGCGAGCCGGGTGATGCGAAAAGCCGCCTCCATCGCCATCCCCCTGCCCGTCCTCTGTGAGCTGGTCTGGGTGTTGAAACGGATCTATGGCTTTGCCAAGGGCGACATCGCTTCAGCCATCCGTTCCCTGCTGGCTGCCAGCCATGTTCGGCTCGATCGTGCAGCCGTGGAAGCTGGCTTGGCGGTGCTGGAGGCCGGCGGTGACTTCGCCGATGGGGTAATCGCCCATCAGGGGCAATGGTTGGGTGGGGACACCTTTGTGTCCTTTGATCGCCAGGCGGTCACGCTGCTAAGAGAACAGGGGGTGGCAACGCAGCTGTTGCGATCAAGGCATGGCGAGCCCGCATTTTTCTCAGGCGGAGAATAAACCTGCCATTCGACCCATGACGACAACCGCCGCTACTCTTGCCGCCTTGCGCTCCGGTCAGCTAAAGGGGATCACGCGGTTGGATCTTGCCTGTGACCTGCAGGAATTCCCGAGGGAAATCTTCGAGTTAGCCGACTCCCTTGAGGTTCTGAATCTCTCGGGCAATGCATTAGCCGCGCTCCCGGATGACTTGTCACGACTGAGTAAGTTAAGGGTGATATTCTGCTCGGACAATCGCTTTACCCAGCTGCCCGAGGTGCTCTCCTCGTGCGTTCAGCTTGAGATGGTGGGGTTTAAAGCGAACCGCATTCGCGAGGTTGCGGCTGCCGCCATTTCCCCAGGATTGCGCTGGTTGATCCTTACGGATAATCAGATTTCGGAGCTCCCCGATTCCATCGGCAGCTGTTCGCGCCTGCAAAAACTGATGTTGGCCGGCAATCAACTCGCCGATTTGCCGGAGGCGATGCGCGGCTGCGTCGGGCTCGAGCTGCTACGGATCTCGGCCAACCGGTTCATGGCTTTGCCGGAGTGGCTACTGCAATTACCCCGGTTGACCTGGTTGGCGTTTGGTGGCAATCCGGTTTCAGCGGCGCCGCGGGCTCCGAGTCCGGCCGTGGCCCGCGCCCAATGGGCGGATCTTGTGTTGGGTGAAAAACTCGGCGAAGGCGCCTCGGGAGTGATCCACAAAGCTCACTGGCAGCCATCGCCGCAGGAAGCCGGGCATCCCGTGGCGGTGAAACTCTTTAAGGGGGCGGTCACCAGTGACGGGTTTCCTGCAGAAGAAATGGCGGCCTGTTTGGCTGCGGGTGATCACGCTCACTTGATTGGGGTCATGGGTGTCCTCACCGGGCACCCAGCCGGCACCAGCGGCTTGGTGATGCCGTGGATCGACCCGGAGTTTCGGAACCTGGCCGGCCCGCCCAATCTGGCGACGTGCACGAGGGACATTTACGGGGACGGCCAACGGTTCTCCCTGCCCTTGGTGCTGGATCTGGCCAAGGGCTTGGCCGCTGTCGGCGAGCACCTGCATTCCCGTGGGATTTCGCACGGAGATCTTTATGCGCACAACGTGCTGTATCGCCCCGAGGGCGGCTGCTTTTTGGGGGACTTCGGGGCGGCCTCCTTTTACCCGCCTCAGACAAGTGGAGGCTCTAATCCGTTTGAGGCGCTGGAGGTGCGTGCCTTCGGCTGTTTGCTTGGCGAATTACTGGAGCGCAGTGAACCCGAACTGGACGTGCGCCTCCCGTCATTAAAAGCGCTGCACCTTCGCTGCGTGGCTCCCGTGGCGGCGAGCCGGCCCTGCTTCACCGAGCTGGTCGCAACGTTGGAAGCGCTGCGGCCATAAGCCCGCACTTTGCCCTTGACTGGCAGGCTCACGTGGACGCGGCGTCCCGGCGCCAGGCGTAGTCCTGGAGCCTGGCGGCGGCGCGTTCCCAGTCGCCAAGATGGGCGCGCATCAGGCTTTTCCAGAGTTTGCCGTGGTTGGGCACGCTGAGGTGCAGGAGTTCGTGCGCGATCACGTAGTCCCAGAGGGCGGGATATGCCCTGCAGGCTTGGGTTCTCCCTGGCGATCGCCCGCAGCTGGCTGGTGACGCCTTCGCCGATCTTGTCCGCCAGCTGGCGGATCACGCTCCACACCGGTTGCTGCGGATCCTCCGGTTTCAGCGGCAGGTAGAAGCGCACCAGCTTGTGATCGAGGGCCACCAGCTGAAACGCCTTGGCGCGGCTGCCCACCTGCTCGGCGATGCGGTTCAGCTCGTCGTCGAACACGCCACACAGTCGCTTGGTGAAGATCAGCGGCAGGATGTAGTGCTTGTATTTGGCCGCATCCTTGGCGCCGCGGATCGAGCAGGCCGCATCCCAGATCCAGGATTCGAGCGATTTGTCCTTGGGCTCCGCTGTCGCGGCCACATACGTGGCCTCGTCCCACCCCAGCCGCTGCCGCAGCACCGGATTCTTCACCGGGCTGCCGCTCTGCTCCAGGGCCTCCAGGAAGTCGTCGAGCAGCTCCTGGTCGGGCATCAAGGGGCTGGGCCGGCATCGCTTGGGGGCAGTCTGCCTGGTCGGGCGGCAATTAGGGCTATCGCGGGCAAGTTGGTAGGGCGTTATGCAGAAGCTGCCTGACATGACCCTCTCGTTGACAGCGGCGGGGGATGAGGGCCTGGAGCCCTGCTCAGGTTCCACCAGCCAGCGGATTGGTCCAGCGCAGCCCCGAAAAACGGCTGAAATCGCTGTCGTTGGAATGCACCACCGCCTGGGTTTCGATGGCAAGGGCAGCAATGTGGGCATCCGTGAGCAGGGCGCCACGCAGAACACCGGCTTCGCAGAAGCCTGAAAGCAGGGCGAGGTGGCGAGGACCGGGCTGCAGGATCATCACGGCAGGCCGCTCAAGCCATTGACCCAGATGGCCCAGGGCGACTGCCACCTCCATGGGGTGCTGCAACACCGCCCGGCTGGTCATCAGGCGCACATAACCAAGGGCCACCACCCAGGGGATCGCCACCGGCTGCGATCCACCCACACACCCCTCCCACCACTGCTTGGCGGCCAGATGGAATGGTGCATCCGCGTTATAGGCATACACCAGTAGATTCACATCGGGGATGATCAAGCGATTTCACCCTCTCGCGATTGCTTCAGCGGAAAAGCCTCCAGCTCGAACTGATCCACCAATTGGTTCAGCCGTAAGGGATCGATCCCTGGCATCAGCCCACAGGCCTGGGGTTCGACAACAAACGGCTTGATCTCGGCGGCGGCGGGATTTTCACCCTGGGCCAGTCCACGCCGGATCACATCATTCACAACCGCCTTGAAGCTCCGGCCCGTCAGTCGGGCTGTACGGCTCAGCGATTCGGCTAGGTCGTCATCCAGAGTCAAGGTGGTGCGCATGGCAGCTGATCGCCTGCTTGGCATCGTGATGTCTTGCCTGAATGGCGTCAAGACGTCTGATGCAACGCCAAGCCCCAGCCCCCATCACCGCCGCGCCCCTGACATCCTGAAACTCCCTTCCGTCCCACACCCGCCATGGCCTCCTGGCTAGTCACCGGCGCCAACCGCGGCATCGGCCTAGCGCTCTGCCGCCTGCTCCAGGCGAGGGGCGACAGCGTGATCGCCGTATGCCGCACGCCCTCGGCCGAGCTCCAGGCGCTGGAGGTGCGGATCGAGACGGGGATTGAACTCACCCGTGCCAAGTCCCTGGAGGATCTCTCCACGCGCCTGGCCGGTGTGCGGCTCGATGGCGCCATCCTCAACGCCGGCATCCTCGAAGGCGACGACCTCAAGAGCTTCAGCGCCGAGAGCCTGCAGCGGCAATTCGAGGTGAACGCCGTGGCGCCGCTGCTGCTGGCCCGCGCCCTGCTGCCCAACCTGGCGGAGGGCTCGAAGCTGGGGCTGATCACCAGCCGCATGGGCTCGATCGACGACAACGGCTCCGGCGGCTTCTACGGCTACCGCATGAGCAAGACGGCCCTGAACATGGCCGGTCGCTCCCTGGCGGTGGATCTGCGGCCCCGCGGCATCGCCGTGGCGATCCTGCATCCCGGCATGGTGGCCACCCGCATGGTGGGCTTCTCCGGCATCCCCCCTGAGCAGGCGGCCGCCGGGCTGCTGGCCCGGCTTGAGGCCCTCAAGCTGGGCAGCAGCGGCCGGTTCTGGCACGCCAACGGAGAGGAGCTGCCTTGGTGATGGATTCCACCCGCCCCCTGTTCTCCGTGCCCCTGAGCCGGACCGGCACCACCCCCGGAGCCTCAGACCGGCAAGCCCACCGCTGATTCCCACGCGGAACCCTCGCTGTCGGACTGAGCAGCTGCTGCCCTCAATCACTCAACCGATCCGCAGCCAAGCTCAGCAGGTCGGTAGCCTGAACTCGCCGGCACCTCCCCCAAGGCCTAGGAATTCGCCTTCACAAGGATCAGCAAGCTTCTTGGTTCCCGCGGCGCAACTACTAATGATCAAGTTTCGATTGCTGCGAAGCCGCCTTGCCCAGCCAAACGCTGCGGCAGCCCCAAAAAGTGGCAAGGGGGCAGGAACAGGAGTATTGGCTACAGCATACGCATAGGGATAGGTCAGGCTGGCCGAGAGGGGGGTGGCAGAGCCAAGATCTAGTTGATCATTAATATCAAGCGTGTTTTGTGCAAGGCCATAAACCTCGCCAAACCCAGCCGGGTTGTAGTCATAGGCAAAGACTGGTCCATAGCCGGCTTGATAGACATTCTCCCCTAACTGGTCATAAACCTCGGCCGCGAATGCGGATGCAAGGCCCACATCCCCCCACCAGGGCATCTGCCCAGGAGGTGCTGCCCCGAAAAGATCAGAATTTGCATTGTAGGTAGTGGAGGTCAAGAAGACTTCATAATCAGTTCCGCTTACGTTGATGGTCAAGGCCTCGGCCGCAAGCGGGGTGGCGAGCGGCAGCAAACAAGCTCCCAAAAAAGCAAAAACGTGGATACGAGTTGAGGCTGTCATCGATTCAAGGATTGACGTAGAGGAACTGAAGGGGATTAGACAAGTTTAGGGATGCCAGCGTGGCGCTTCTGACAAAGCCAATGGCTTCGGGAAGAGCACCTGGGACTAGGGGGTTAATGGGGTTGAGATCAATGCGAACTCCACTGGCTCCAGCATTAAGAGCTGAGACCAGACTGTACATAGAATTAGCACCCCAGAGCTGGATCCTGTCGCCCATTGTGAAATCCCGGATGATGGCCATGTCGGTGGTGCCGCGGTTGGCAGCCAGGCCATCGTCGTAGTAGGGGCCGCTGGCATCACCCAGCACGAAAATATCGTCTCCAGCCTGGCCGATGAGTTCGTCGCGGGAGCCCCGACCGCGACGAATGCTGTCTGATGGCACCCCGTTGAGGCGCTCACCAGCCGCGGTTCCAGTAATCACGTCGTTGCTTTCGGTGGGCAGACCAACGGAGGGTTCCTTGATCGTGAGGTTGAGGGTGTTGCCCACCTGCAGGCTTCGGGTCGTATCGCTGAAAAACTTGATCTGCAGTGTTTCGTCAGGATCGACCACCGAATCAGCTGCGATGGTTCTGGTGAAGGACGACCGTCCATCACTTCCGATCAATACATCACCATTCAGGCCCCCGCTGCTGAAATCGGACGAGGTAATGCCGGTGCCACTGGCCTGCCAATAGAGCCGACTACCTGCTGGCACGTTGGTGGTGATCACACCGATGGCGATGGCATTGCCTTCGAACACGGTGGTGGATGAAGCCGTGAAGCTGAAGGTCTGGGCGGGTAGATCGTCGTTGAGAATGAGGCTGGTGGCGCTGGCGGTTGCTGTCGTGATCCGGCCATTGCTGGCGGAGCTGAGCAACACACGGAAGCGCTCATCCTGCTCCACCCTGCCATCACCAATCACTGGGATGGGGACGGTGAGATTGTCTTGTCCAGCGGCGAATACGGCGGTTCCGCTCGGCCATTGATTTAGGGCGAAGTCTGCGGTGTTGGCGGGATTGGTGCCGCTGCCCTCCACTACCCAGGCCACGCGGCTGCTGCCGCTGAGATCGCCGGAGCGGCTGATCTGGAAGGCAAAGGAGGTTGTGCCGATGGAGCCTTCGCTTTGGGATGGCGTAAGGGCGGATATCGCCAGATCGGGCATCAGCGGCACTATGCCTGCCGCCAAGTTGATGGTTTCGGCAAAGCCCCTTGCATCGGTGTAGGAGACCACCAGTCGCAGCTGTTTTCCTTCATCGGCTGGCTCGATGCTGTAGCTGCTGTTCGTGCCAACCACGGTCCAGTCGCTGCCATTGGGAGAGGCCTGCCAGCTGTAGGTGGGAATGCCATCGCCATCGGGATCGGAGGCCGTGCGGGCAGCAGTGAGGGTTTGGCCCACCAAGGCGGTGCCGCTGATGCTGAAGCTGGCGGCTCCACGGTTGGAAGGCGTGAGCTGGAAGCCGGCGAGCAACGGGTCGTGGTCGGAGCTGCGGAAGGGATCGGCGTTATAGAAGCTGTTGATTTGTGAGGCAGATTTGAATTCGGTGTTGTAGTCCAGCACCACCGCTTCATCACTGTTGATCGCCCACTTACTGGCGCTTCCCAGTTGGGCAGCAAGGCTGGCGCTGGCCAGCATGTGGTCCAAAGATCCCCACTGGCCATTGAACTGATACGAATAGGAATCAGGCCCGTAGAGGCTCTGATACCCCCGAGCCGCTAGGGTGGTGATCGGATCTTCCCTCAGGTAGCTGTTCAGGTCGCCGAGGATCAACACATCGGGATCGTTGAGGCCGGTGGGGGAGGTAGCCAGCCAGTCGGCCAGCTCAGTGGCCGCGCGAGTGCGGCTGCCATTGGAGAGTCCTTGGCCATCGCCGGCGTCGGCATCACCACTGCCGCCAGCACTGCTGCCCTTTGACTTGAAATGGTTGACCACCGCGGTGAATTGTTCGCCGCTTCCCACCCCGGCATCAATGCGCTCAAAGCTCACAGCCAGGGCGGGGCGCTGAATGCGGTTGCTGCCCTGATCGAAGCTGCCGCTCTGAAGCGCCGCCACGCTGCTGCCGGGTGCCTGGCGGACACGATCACTGCGGTAGAGGAAACCAACGCTGATCTCATCACCACCGAAGCGTCCGTCGGCCTGGAGCAAGCCCGCCGATGGCGTGATGAAGCTGTAGGCGTTGACGCCTAGGGCGGCGTTGAGGCTGGCCACCAGCTGCTGGATCGCACTGCTTGTGCCAAAGCCATCATTCTCAAGTTCGTTAAAGGCGACGATGTCGACACCAAGACCGAGGATGGCGGCGATCGTTTTGGTGAGCTGCCGCTCATATTCCGGCAGGCTGCCGGCGCCCCGAGAGGTCGGGAAGCCGCCCGCCGTTCCAGAGATGCCGCTACCGTCGCCATTGAAGAAATTGAGCAGATTGAAACTGGCGATCTTTAGGCTTCCCTGCACCAGCGGCGCCGTGTTGCTGCGGGGGTTGCTGGCCACGAAGTTGGCGCCGCTGCCGCTCTGCACGCGATAGCCCTCGAAGCGCTCATCCAAAACACCGGTGATGCTCGTGATCGTGTCGCCGCCGCGCAGGGGGTTGCTGGCACTGAGGGGCTGCCCCCCCCGGGCATGGATCACGGGGTCGGGGTTCTGGCTTGTGCTGCCGTCATCAAGGATGATGTAGGCATCCTGGAGATCATTCAGGTAGCTCGCATAGCCGCTCGCACTTGGTGCGTTGAACTGCGTGTATTGTCCGAGGCGCTGGCCCGCCGAAAGGCCAACCTGGCCGTAGCGTCCTAATTTGAACGTTTCGGTCACAACCAGTGGGTTGCTGCCGGCGCTGATCTCCACCAGCATCCCCTCATAGCGCTCTAATTGCGATACATCGGCAATGGGCAGGATCACGCTCGTTGTGGTTGGCAGTGAAGCCGCACCGAGGTTGACCACACTTGTCAGAGCAGACAGCTGGGTGAGGCTGCTGGAGCCGGTGCCGGCAATGTTGGAGCTGCTGGACGTATACTCGCCGGCGCTTCCAGTGACGCGCACTTTGTCGCCTTGACTGCCTGTGAATAGACCCGCAAGATCATGAACAAAGATCGCCTCCGATGTGGCGGCGTTACCATCGGAATCGGCTGCTTCCTCCTGCACATAAAAGCCATTCAGCTTCGTTGATCCAGGGAATACTCGTGTCACGATTCCCTCGATCGTCTGCGTTCCGCCGTAGGTCGAGTTGAATGTGGACCCACTACCCTGGATCTGGCTGATCTTTGTGATAAGGGGCGCAACGTCGTTATCCTGAATGCCAACGTTTACTGCGCGAACCGAGAGGCCGTTGTAGTTGCTATCGGCGCTCGATACCGTGTGTGTAGTCACCCCTTGGTGAGGCGAAGCCTCAATCGCAGCGTCATCAACCGCCTTTACGGTGATGGTTTGTGGGGTTTGATCGCTGATGCTGAGGGTGAGTGACGCGGCAAAGGTGAGGCCATCCGTACTGAGACGGGTCTGATTATCGCCAGCCGCGACGACAATGCTGACCGGGGCTGTGGGGGTGGTGTTCAGGGTGAGCGTGTAGGTGTCTGTGGTGGCACCTTGCTCATTAACGCTCGTGCTTCCAGCCGACTCTGAAATCGTGATTCCCGGCAGAGGATTGATCGAGACCTGCACATCATCGATCGCAAGACCGTGATCGCTGCCGGTATGGTCTGGGTCCGACCAGCGCAGCCAGATCTCCCGGCCCGCAGCAAGCGACAAACCACTCAGAGTGCCCGAGAGAAAGGTGCGGCCGGTGCTGAGGTTTCCGTCACGCGCACCAGCGGTGCCGCCCGTGACAGGACTGGTGAAATCAAGTGGATTGAAGTCTGTCCAGGTTCCGGCGTTCAGGCTTGATGCACCCAGTTGATACTGGAAATCGACAGTCTGTGCCGCCGCTGCACTGTTTCGCCACTGCTCGCCAGCGTAATTGATGTAGAGCGTGCTGATCGTGCTGCCCGTGTCGTTGAAGAAGCGCGCGCCCCAGAGAAAGCTGCCGGCAGCGGCATTGCCCGAGCCCACGGAACCGAGGGCGCGATCGGTGCTGCTCGTTGTGCCATAGCTGTATAGATTGCCGCTGGTGCTGCTGCCATCATTGGCAACGATTGAAGTTCCATTTCCGGTTCTTGAGGTGTACCAACCACTCAATGTTGATCCGTTCGTCCAGGTGGTGTTGCCAGAGCTGATCAGGGAGTTGAAGTTTTGGCTGTAAGCGCTGCTCAAGGAAAGGGCACCCACAGGCAGGGCGTAGACCGGGGTGCCCAAGGTGAGCCATTCACCGCGAAACTTCTTGAAGTTGTTCTGATTCAGCTCTTTAGCTGCGGTGCCGTTGTTGTAGAAGTCTGTATCGCCATTATCCACCAACAGTTGAATCAGGCTGCTGCTGCTCAAGTTGGTGGGTAGATCGACGATCGATTCAAAGCTGCCACCTGCCAGTAAGGAGGTGAGATCCGCCGAACGTAAGACCGGCGGATCCGCTCCAATGCCGCTCCAGGTGTAAAGACGGAAATCCTTGGGGGCGGTGCCTGTGGCCGTGGCCATTGGTCCAGCGATGATCAGATAATCACCACCAGAACTGCGCTTGATTTCCCGAATACCACGGCCGCCGAGGTCCAGTTCGATGGGAGCGCCAATGCTGGCTGTTGTTGCCAAACCGGTCACCAAGTCTGCAAAGTTTGTGATCGGCGCGATCAAGGCCTTGGTACGGCTAGCGATGGGAACCTCGGGAGCACGGAAAGCCACGTAGGCCGTTGTGCCGTTGGGTGCGATCGTTAACCCTTCGATGTTGAAGCCACTGCCATCGGCCGCTTCAGGGATAACACCCGGGGCTGCACTGGCCGTGAAGTTGTAGCCGTTGGCATCCCCCCAGCTGATCAGATTGGCCTTGAGGTTGTCATAGCGACCGACATAACTAAGGCTGGTGGTTGCCCCACTGCCTGAAACATCCGTGGCGAAGAGGCGATTGCGATTCGGGCGATCATCACCGCTGCTGGAGTTGCCGAGGGAACCCAGCCAATAGATGCGGTTACCCACACGCAGCGATGCCTCCAGATCAACCTCACGCGGCATACCCCCTGAGGTGTCTGTGAGCGCAAGGGAGGAGGTGAAGTCGAACCCAGCGATCGGCAGACCGGAATTGCTGCGGTCATACAAACGAAGTACTTGATTTTCATCATCAGCAACCAGCATGAACTGGCTGTCGATCGCTACTGCTGTGGAGGCATCACTGGTGCCCGTAAAGAAACGCGTGCTGCTGGGAGAAACCGAGGCAGCGGATGCGGCGTAGTGGATCACATAGGCAGCGCTGTTGATACCATCACTCACATTCAGGCTGATATCCGCCAAGCCAACACCGTTGGGGCTGATCTTCAAATTGCGGCTGGCACCCGAGCCACTGAGATTCAGATTGCTGCTGCTCACCACACTGCTGTTGCTGCTGCTCACCGTTACCGTGAGGCTGTTGACATCGGTATCCGCATCAGCGATCAAAAAATCGATCCCAAGAGTTTGGGCGGGATCTGTCGGATCATTGATCACACCGCTCGCGGCGCCACTGCCAGTTGCAGGCAGACTCAGGAACGGGGTGGTGCTGGCCGCCTCTTGAATCGTGGGCGTAGCTGTGGCGATGTCGTTATCGGTGATGGTAACGCTAGCCGTTGCACTGCCCAGGCTGTAGGTGCTGCTGCTTGTCAGCGTCAGGACGATGGTTTCTGGGCCCTCCACCAGCAAATCATCCACTGGCGTGATCGTGATGTCGACAAACGATTGTCCGGCTGCGATCGTTGCCGATCCGTTGAGAACCGGCGTGTAATCAGAACCGCTGGCCTGCCCACTACCGCTGGCTACGGTATAGGTAACGTTAAGAGCATTGGTGACCGCGCCGGTTCGGGCAATGCGGAACGTACCAGGATTCAAGCCTGCTTCAGCAGAATTGTCATCGGTGCTGGCGATCAAAACCGTCGGCAGGGTTGAATTGGTTGTTGTACCAGGAGAGCCCGTTTCGGCGCCATTAAAAGAGAAGGAGGCCCCATTCACCCCAGCCACACTCAGTGTTGAAACAGGGGAGGCACCAGACTTGTTGTCAAAACTTGCTGTGGATGAGGCGGAGCCGAAGTTGACACGGCTCACCAGATTGCCAGCGGCATCAAACACATTCACCGCATCTGTGGAGGCACTCAGCCCTACACCCGAGCCGCCGTAGAAGCCGAAAAGGAAGCCGCTCGGTGGGGTGCTTGTGCCAAACCAGGCTATAGAGAAGTTAGCGAGGATGGTGGCATCATTGGAGCCGACTGCATCACTCTCTAAAAAGATCACCGAACTACCGGCGGCAATAGAACTTATGCCACGCAGCGCGACTGAGTTTGCGAATGCATTGCTGTTATCATCCATTCTCCAGCCAACCAGGCTCACAGCGCTGGCACTGTTGTTGCTCAGTTCAAACCAATCGGCGTTGTAGCTGCTGCTGTTGCCTGAGGGGTGTATCTCGGTGATCAGGATCTCATTATCTGTGATCGAGATCGTTTGGCTGATGCTACTGCCGAGGCTGATTCCTGTCGAGGGACTGCTGAGCGTTAGGGTGGCAGTTTCAGTGGCTTCAAACAGAGCGTCATCGGCAACGGTGAAGGTCACTGAACCCGAGCTCTGACCGTTGCTGATCATAATCAGACTATTGCTCAGAATGTAGTCGGCTGCTGTGATATTGCTCCCGGAAACTCCTACTTCCACCGTCTGGCTGCCCACCACAGCAGCTGCTGCCGTGGCTGTTACGGTGATGATGGTCTGACCAGCTTCCGAGCCCGATACAGCACTCAGCGACAGCGTCACGGAGGGCGGGCTGTCATTGTCCGTGAGGGTGATCGTTTGCGACACCGGGCTGCCGAGGGTGATGCCACTGGACGGGCTGCTGATTGTGAGGGTGGCGGTCTCTGTGCCTTCGACCAGAGCATCGTCCACCACGGTGAAGGTCACCGACCCGCTCGTGCTGCCACTGGCAATGATGATGGTGCTGTTGCTGAGGCTGTAATCCCCTGCGGTGATGCCAGAGCCTGTGACAGCCAGCGCAACGGTTTGGTCTTTGGTTACAGCTCTCGATGCTGTTGCCGTAACGGTGATGATAGTTTGTCCAGTTTCTGAGCCAGTGGTGCTGCTCAGTGAAAGGCTCACCGTGGGTGCAGCAGGGGCTGATGCAAGGGTCGAGAGATCAAACGGCGTGGTGTCACGAGCAGTGAAATTGGTTGCTGAGCTGAGTGCCGAGATCGACTGCGAGTAAACGTTTGCCGCATTCGTGAAAATCGCGTTATCTAAGTTGCCGACATTAAGAACCTGCCCATTGGTGATGGTGGGCAGGTTGGAATTACTTGCATTGCCTGAGCCATAGGGGGTCACTCCAAAGCCGATGAATGCGATGAGGGTCGGAGTTCCTGTGAGGTGCGTTCCGCTGCTGACGCGATAGGCGGTGAGAGAGTCCCCGCTGGTTGAAAATGAGAAGTTGCTCGTGGCATTGCCGCTGTTTGCGAGCAGGGTTACGGAACCAGCTGAGCCACCTCCATTGAGTGAAACCGATAGTGGCACCGGCGGTGTAGCGCTTGTATCGCCAGCGTTGATCAGGATGACGGTACCCGCGAGGATCCCTCCCGCTGGTGCCGTGTACTGGAGAAATCCCTCGGATGCGCGAAAGTAAGCCGATGCTGCGCCACTGCTCCCTGTGATACCTCCGTCGGTTAGGTAAAAGCTATCTCCAGCCGTAATAGAATTCAGCGCAAGAATGGCTAACTGATCGGGATTCGTTGCATTGACGCCTACAAAAGCGATGTCGCCAGCATTGATAGCCATACCGTTTTCTTTTCAGGGAGGTGAGACTTGACTGTGTCTTGTGGATGCTTCTTGGATCACCAGCTCCCCAAGGGCTGACAATCAATGATTGATCTTGCTAGATTGACGCCTATATGTTTGACCCGCAGCATAAGACTGCTTCCGGTGGCGAAGTTTATGGGGAGCTCATCAACAGGTTAAGAAGACGGCCGACCCGGAGTGAGAGGGGTGCTCGATTAACAGTTCGGCCGCATCTGCTGGCACTCCACTGAAGTGGGTGGAGTGTGTGAAGCCGATACTTGCTAATCCATGATGTGCGCAACTATGACGCAACTCTGGATTATCGAGTTGACGTTTATCGACCGTCATGCCGCTATTGGGGCTGCGCATCATCCGCAGAGGCTGCCGCGAGCTTGGCCCGCGAGGTAGTCCTAAGGGCAAGCTCTCTCCGATTTCATCGCTGAGAACGGACTGGTCGCCATCCCGCTAAACATGGGATGGAGAGGCGTCATCTTTCCTGGCAGAGGGGGGGGGCGGCCACTGCCTTGAGTTCCTCGGCCTCCCCAATCTCAGCCTCTCCAACCTCACGATCCTTTCGTCCACTGCAGTGCTCTGAATCAGCCCCTCACAGCTCTTCCACCAGCGCCCCCCGCCCCCTCAGCGCAAGGAAGGTCCGCAATCGCTCTCGATTGAGGGCTGAGGGATCGAGCTGGACTCGGGCGGAAAGCAGCGCTGCCTGATCAAGGCGCTCAAGGCTTTCTCTCTGGCGTTCTCGCGCCATGGCCTCCGGCCGACTTCGTCTACAGCTGCTCGGTTTCTTTCTCGATCTGCTCGATCTCGCTCTTGAGCCGTTTCATCCGCTGCTCGTGCTGCAGCATGCGTTGCTCGTCGTTCTGCTCGTAGTGCAGCATGCGCTGCTCGAAGCCGGGATCGCGACGCCAGTTGAGCGTCGCGCCCAAGTGGCGCGCTGTATGACACGAATCAGACAAAAACTGTCGCCACCGAGGCAGCGATGCAGGGGATGCCCCATTGCTGGGGGAGTGGGAAGGAGCGGCCGGCAAAGGAGAGGTGGTCATCGGAGCTGAGCAGAGCGATCAGGCCGAGGATCAGTCCACCGAGGGCCTGGAGGAGGCCAGGGGGATCCAGGCCGGGCCAGGGGAGCGCACCACGTCCCCCGAGGCATTGGTTCCACCACCCGCAACAACATCAGCGCAGAGGAGCCGAAGCCGCCTCAGCCCTCCCCCGGCACCTCCCCCAGCGCCTCCGCCACCGCCCGCTGAAACACCTCCTCCTCCGGGGTCACGCCGGTCCACTGCTCGAAGATCTGCATCGCCAGCTGCACCAGCATCTCCACCCCATCCACCACCGGGCAGCCCCGCTGGCGGGCCGTGGCCAGGAAGGGCGTGATGCGGGGGTTAGTGATCACATCCACCACCACGCAGGCCGGATCCAGGGTGTCCCACGCAAGGGGCACCTCCTCCAGCTCCGGCGCACAGCCCAGGTGGGTGGCATTCATCAGCAGGGTGGTGCCGGCCGGCACCGCCACCTCGCCGCTCCAGGGCTGCCAGTCGGCCGGCACGCCGGAGGCGCGGGTCACGGTGGCGGCCACTTCGCGGCCCTGCTCCTCGCGCCGGGTGATCAGGGTGAGGTGGGCGGCACCGGCCCAGGCGAGTTCCACCGCCATCGCCCGGCCGGCCCCACCGGCCCCGAGCATCACCACCCGCTGACCCTTCAGGGGCGCCACCTTCTCGATCGCCTTCACCACCCCCTTGCCGTCGTTGTTGTGGCCGATCAGGCGGCCGTTCTCGATGGTCATGTAGTTGGCGGCGCCGATCGCCTCCACATCGCCATCCACCCCATCGAGCAGCGGCATCACCGCCACCTTCCAGGGCACCGTGATCGCCATACCCTTGTATCCCAACGGCCGCAGCGCCTTCACCGCTAGGGCCAGGTCATCGGTGTTGGCGATGTCGTTCTTCCAGAACTGCCAGGGCAGGCCGTAGTGGGCATACACCGCATCGAACATCCGATCGTTCGGGTTCTCGGCCACGGGATGGCCGAGCATGCCGGTCATTTGCTTTTGGGGAGGGATCACGGCGGCGAGGCGACGGCCCTCAATCTGGTGCAGGTGGTGCGATCCGGCCCGGACCCGGAAGACCACCCGCCGACACCATCCCGCACCGGCCCCATGCGCCAAGCTGGCGCCACCTTCGAACCGCCGCCGCGATGGCGCCCCTGCCGCCCCCCGAGCCCTCGCGCCACCTCGAAACCACCGCCAGCCTCGATGCCCGCAAGCTGCGCTTCGAGCTCAACCGGATGGTGCTGCCGATCGGCCTGGAGGCCAGCTTCGGCGTGATCCGCCACCCCGGTGCCTCCCTGGCGGTGCCCGTGCTCGACGACGGCCGCGTGGTGGTGCTGCGCCAGTACCGCTTCGCCGTGGCCACACGGCTGCTGGAGTTTCCCGCCGGCACCCTCGATCCCGGCGAGGGGCCCCTGGCCACGATGGAGCGGGAGCTGCAGGAGGAGGCCGGCTACCGCGCCGATCGTTGGGATCCCCTTGGGGCCATGCTCCCCTGCCCCGGCTACTCCGATGAGGTGATCCACCTCTTCCTGGCCCGGGAGCTCACCCGCCTGGAGACCCCCCCCGCCGGCGACGACGACGAGGACATGGAGGTGCTGCTACTCACCCCGGCCGAGCTGGATCGGGCGATTGCCAGTGGCGATGAATACCTCGATGGCAAGAGCGTGACCGCCTGGTTCCGCGCCCGCCAGCTGCTGAACCCATGACCCCGCCCCGCTGGCTGTTCTGGCACCGCCGCGACCTGCGCCTGGCCGACAACCTCGGCCTGGCGGCGGCGGCTGCCGCCACCCCAGCGGTCACGGGGGTGGTGGTGCTGGATCCAGCCGAACTGGCCGCCGTGCAGCAGGCTCCAGCCCGGCTCTGGTTCCTGGCCGAGAGCCTGCGGGAACTGGCCGGCCGCTGGCGTGCCGCCGGCAGCCGTCTGGTGATCCTTCAGGGCGATCCGGTGGAGCTGCTGCCTCGCTTGACCGCCGCCACCGGCGCCGCCGTGGTGGCCTGGAACCGGGGCGTGGAACCGGCCGAGCGGGAGCGCGACCGCCGGGTGGCCGCCGCCCTGCAGGGCGATGGGGTGAAGGTGCTGGTCGACTGGGACCAGCTGCTGGTGCCCCCCGAAACGATCCTCACCGGCGCTGGCGATCCCTACCGGGTGTACGGCCCCTTCCTACGCAACTGGCGCGGCCAGGTGGAGCGCCGCGCCGCCGCCGGTGAACTCGACCCGTTGCCGGCACCGCGGGAGTTGCTCGATCTGGATCCGGCCGCCCTTCCCCGGCCAGAGCTGTGGGCGGCCTTGCCGTTGCTGGAGTCGGTACCGGGAGCCGGCCAATTGGCGGCGATCGCGGCAGGTGGCGCTGGCGGCGGCGAGGCAGGCAGCGGCGAGGCGGGCGACAGAGGCACGGTCCGCGTGCGGCACGGCGAGAGCGACGGGGGACTTCACCCCTCAACCCACCTTCGTGAGGGCAGCGAAGCGGACCGATCCGAATCACGCCGCGCCCCCGAGGCCGGTCTCGCGGAGGTCCGTTCCGGGCGGCTATCCGATGCCGGCGCTGAACTGGCCCTAGCGCCCTTCCCCGGCGCCGACCTCTGCCCCTGCCGCCCGGGTGAAGCCGCAGCCCTGGCCCAGCTCGAAGCCTTCGCCGATGGCCAAGCCCTGCCCTCCTACGAGGAGGGCCGCAACCTGCCGGGCGAGGCCGGCACCTCAGCCCTCTCGGCCGCCCTACGCTTTGGCACCCTCAGCCCCCGCCAGGCCTGGGCCGCCGCGGCCGTGGCCCGCTTCGCCGCCCGCAGCGACGAGGCCCTGGCCTCGATCACGGTGTGGGAGCAGGAGCTCTGCTGGCGCGAGTTCTACCAGCAGGCCCTCTTCCACTTCCCCGAGCTGGCCGATGGCCCCTACCGGCCCCAGTGGCGCCACTTCCCCTGGGAGAACGACCCGCAGCGGCTGGCCGCCTGGCAGCAGGGCCTCACCGGCATGCCGATCGTGGATGCGGCGATGCGGCAGCTGGTGGAGAGCGGCTGGATGCACAACCGGCCGCGCATGATCGTGGCCTCCTATCTGGTGAAGGATCTGATCTGCGACTGGCGCCTGGGCGAGCGCTTCTTCATGGAGCACCTGGTGGATGGCGACCTGGCCGCCAACAACGGCGGCTGGCAATGGAGCGCCAGCAGCGGCATGGACCCCAAGCCCCTGCGCATCTTCAACCCCGCCACCCAGGCCGCCAAGTTCGACCCCGAAGCCACCTACATCCGCACCTGGCTGCCGGAACTGGCCCACGTGGCCACCGCCGACCTGATCAGCGGCCACATCGGCGCCCTGGAACGCCGCGGCTACCCCGAACCAATCGTGGACCACAAACTCCAGCAGGCACACTTCAAGGCGCTGTATGCCGGCTTGCCGCGGGGGTGAGCGAAGCGATCAAAAGCGGAAATGGGCGATCAGCACTGCACCCAGCGCATGGCTGGTCTTCCCGGGGGCCGTGTACTGGCCGTTCGGGCGACTCAGATAGAAGATGGAGGGGGTGAGAGTGATGTGGTCGCTCATCCGCAGCGCCGTCCAGGCTTCCCAGGCGACGTTCCCATCCTGGGGGGTGTGGCCATCGCGCAGGCGGGTCACGAAGGTGGGCTGGCCCACGGCGAAACCGGCGGCATGGCCGCTGCCCAGCAGGTGGCTCCAAAACAGGGCCGCCGACCACGACTGACTCTCAGCGATGTTGGTGGCGCTGTTGGTGGAAACGGGCAGGGCCGAGGCCTGCTGCAGGAAGCTGGCGCCCCAGCCCAGGTTGATCGAGGGCAACCAACGCACGGAGGTCGGTTGCCAGGCGGCGGTGAGGGCCACGTTGTTGGAGAAGGCGGTCTCACCGCTGCCGGTGGGGGCGCAGGGCTGACGCTGGTTGGCGAACTGGGTGCCGCGCCGGAAGTTCAGGCCGCACTGGCCGTAACGCCAGGCGGCCGCCACCACGTAGCCCGGCCCGCCGATCCCCACCTGACCGAAGAGGCTGCCGCGGCTGTACCGGCCAGCGATGCCGGCCCCGAGGTCGCCATCGGTGGTGTTGGCGGCGTCGGAGCTGGGCGCCACATAGGAGGCGGAGGCGGCCAGGTAGGGGCGCCCCTCGGCCACGGCCTGCTTCCACTGGGCTCCCACCGCCGCACCGGTGGCCTTGTTGTAGGTGCCGGGGGCCCCGTTGAGCGTGAAGAAATCAAGGATCGGCGGCCCCGGCTCGGCGCCGTAGAACCAGGGCCGCAGAGCCGTGATCTCATGGGTGGGCCGGGCCACAGCGCCCACCAGGGCCGTCACCTCGGCGCCGATCGGGAAGCGGTAGTACAGCCGGGTGGCATCCAGCACATTGGCGCCAGCGCGGGGCGCAGTGCTCTTGTCGAGGGTCAGCAAGTTGTAGGGATTGCCCTCGAAGGCACTGCGATTGGCATTGCCGCTGTTGAGCCGGGTGTAAAGCAGATCCTTGCCGGTGAAGCTGGTGAGCAGATTGAGGTGCACCTCGTAGTTCATCACCGTGGCGCCCCAGTTGGCGTTGTTGGCGGCGGGGTAGGCGTTGCGGCTGCGGGCCGGAATGGCGGCCGCATCGAGACCGACCGGATAGGGGGCGTTCTGGGTTCCACCGAAATGGGTGGCCCCCGGCGTGAAATAGGTGCTCACCACCAGGCGGGTGGTGGGGGAGAACCGGGTGGCCTCCAAGGCGTTGAGGGCCGCATTGAGCCGATCGGCGCGGATGCCGAACTCCTGGAGCCCGGTTTGGGAGGCCTCCAGCTCCCGGCGCTGCTCCGCCGTGGCTTGAAGGCCGGGCTCCAACGCCGCATCCAGCCGCTCCGCAGCCCCCATGCGCCCGATGTCGGCCCGTCCTGCAGTCTCTCGGCGGGCCCAGCCGTCGTCGTAGCGGGCGAGCGTGGCCCAGTCGAGATCGCCAACGGCTGGAACGGAAGACGCGGCCGCCGGGCCTGGGACCTCCCCCAGGACGACCGGCCCGGACTGGGGGGCCGCTCCAGCCGCATCGGCCCAGGTCAAGGAGCTGAACAGCAGGATCAGGGCGCCACCACCGGCAACCGGAGACCCACCACCACAGCCAAGGATCCGGCGCGGCCGACCCCCGATCGCCGCGCTCACCTCAGAGCGCACCCACCGATAGCGATTCCTGGCGATCCAGGGATTTGCCGGCAGCGCCACCGAGCAGCAGCTTCAGGGTGCGGATCACGGTGTCCTGCTGGTCGGCGCTGAGTTCGGGGAAGATCGGCAGGCTGAGCACCTCGGCGCAGAGCTGCTCGGTGGTGGGCAGGCTGCCGGGGTCATAGCCGAGCTCCCCGTAGGCGGGCTGGCGGTGGATCGGGATCGGGTAATAAATGATCGTGATCACGCCCGCCTCCTGAAGTTGCTGCTTGAGCCAGTCGCGGCAGCAGGCCTCGGGGAGGCCGTAGCAGGCGCTGTCGGAGGAGGGGGTGCAGGCGCCGGCGCAGGACGCTGAGGCCTCAGGACACGCGGCCACCCGCACCACAAACTGATTCCAGCTGTGGCCATCGGGGCCCGCCTCGGGCAACTGGATGCCCGGAAGGTGGGAGAGTTCAGCGAGGTAGCGGGCTGCGATCGCCCGACGCCGCTCCACCCAGCGCTCCAGGTGGGGCAGCTTCACCGCCAGCACGGCGGCCTGGATCGCATCGAGACGGCTGTTGTAACCCAGGTCGGTGTGCAGGTAGCGGCGGGGCATGCCGTGCACCGCCAGCTCCCGCACCCGCTGGGCCAGCTGGGGATCGCGGCAGGTCACCGCACCGCCATCACCCGCACCGCCGAGGTTCTTGGTGGGGAAGAAACTGAAGCAGCCGGCATCGCCCCAGCTACCCACCGGCAGGCCGGCCCAGTGGGCACCGCTGGCCTGGGCGCAGTCCTCGATCACCAGCAGGCCATGGGCGGCGGCGATGGCGTTGATCCGCTCCATGTCCACCGGCCGGCCAAATAGATGCACCGGCAGCAGGGCGCGGGTGGCGGAGGTGATGGCCGCCTCGATCCGGTTGGCATCGATCAGGTAGGAGCCACCCTCCACATCTACGAAGACCGGAATCGCCCCCACAGCGCTGATCGCCTCGGCGGTGGCGAAAAAACTGAAGGAGCTGGTGATCACCTCATCGCCCGGGCCAATCCCGAGCGCACGCAGCGCCAGGATCAGGGCATCGGTGCCGCTGTTGCAGCCGATCGCATGGGGCACGCCACAGAGCTCAGCAAAGGCCTGCTCAAAGCCGGCGATGGTGCTCCCACCGATGTACTGACCACTGCGCAGAACCGCGAGAACCGCCTCCTCGAGGCCGGGGCCGAGGTGCTCCAGCTGCTCGCTGAGGCTGAAGGGGGGAATAGGCATGGCGGCAACCTTAAGCCCGCCCACCGAATGCGCTGCGCGGGTGCACCAGAGCCTCAACGGGCCCACGCCGGCGCGGCACCGGGATGCCATTTGATGTTGCAACCGATCGAGGCGATCTGGGGCTCAGACGGCGGCTGGTCCGCCAGCACCGCCGCCAGGGCGGCCCGCAGATCGCGGCCGTCGCAGGGCAGCCCGTTGCCCGGGCGACTGGGATCGAGCTGGCCGCGGTAGGCGAGGCGATGGGCGCGATCAAAGAGAAACGGGTCGGGGGTGCAGGCGGCCTGGAAGGCCCGGGCCACAGCCTGGTCGCCGTCCAGCAGGTAGGGAAAGGTCCAGCCGTGGATGGCGGCCTGGGCAGCCATCCCCTCGGAACCATCCTGGGGATGGGTGAGGAGGCTGTTGCTGGCGATGCCGAGCAGCACGGCCCGATCGCCCAGATCCTTCTGCAGCCGGGTGATCTCGGCCTCGATGTGCTTCACGAAGGGGCAGTGGCAGGAGAGGAAGAGCACCAGCACCGGCCGCCCCGCCAGGGCATCGGCGGCGGGCAACCGCCCCACCACCTCCTCGAGGGCGCCCCGGTTGCGCTCGCGCTCCAGCAGGGCCTGGGGCAGGGGCGTGCCCAGCGGAAGCATGGTGGAGGGGGTGAGGGCCATCGATCCGGAGTCCTCGACGAACGGCTGCGGCGTTCCTGCCGCAGTCAGGATCATGGCGATTGCCGAAGCCCCCGGTGCCTCTCCCCCTGGAGTCCGATCGCCTGTCGAGGCCTGCGGCTGTGCCCTGGTCGAGCGGCCACGGGTCGCCCCGTTCCGGCCAACGTCGCCGCGACCGTCCAGGGATAGCCCGTTGGCGGGCGAAGCCCAGCGGCCTGCTGCCACTCCTCGGCACCCTGGCCCTGCTCTGCGGCGGCTGCGTGCGCCCGCAGCACCACAGCAGCGGCCGCGTGTTCCCCCTGATGCGCCACACCCCCGGCGATGGCCTGGCGGTGGTGAATGCCCCCGGGGGCAGCGGCATCCACATCTGGCTCGACCCCGACACCGAAACCGCCGGGATCTGCCGCCCCCGCTGGAATCCGGATCCGGCACGCCTGATCGGCGGCGATGGCCCTTCCCCCCTCAGCAGCGGGCGGGCGCCGCGGGAGGAGTTCTACGCCGCCCTGCGCCGGGGCCCGGTGCGCTGGGCCCTGCGCCGCCAGATGGAGGAACTCTGCCGCCACCGGGCTCCCGGCCGGCGCTTCCAGTGGCAGGACCCGCCCCGTAGCGACGCGGCCTTCCTGCCGGTGCTGCAACCGCTGCTGGAGGAGGAGCACCTGCTCAGCAACCCCAGGGCCGTGCGGCGGGCCGAGAAGCAGTTGCTGGGCCAGCCCCTCACGCCGGAGGACTGGGACGACCGCCTGCCGCCGCGGCCGCCGGACGGCCCCTGAGGCGAAACCCCACCCAATCCCCGCCCCCAGCGGGGGCCGGCTGGGAATCCGTGCCCCCAACACCGCACCGGCCCGATCAGAGGACCGCTGCCACAGCCGCGGCGGCCCGATAGCCGGCGGGCATCGCCACCTCCCAGGTCCGCTCACCGGCGGGTTCCTGCCCGGATTGGGCTTCCGCCTGAAGGCGCTCCAGCCCCACAAGTCCCTCGCCTCGGGCCTTCAGCCGGGCCTCCAGCCGACACCAGGCGGCCAGGAAGGCATCCAGACGCCGCTCGGGTGGCAGCTGCTCCAGGAGCTGGCACTCCGCAGACGGCAGAACCCGCCGGGCCAGGGGCTCCCAGGCCAGGTCTGGGCGGTGCCGCTCCACATCCACCCCGACCGGGCTTGTGGCGTGGAAGGCCAACAGGATCAGATCGCCGGAATGGGCCAGGTTGAAGTGGAGCGGTGCCTGGCCTTGCCAGGCCAGCGCCGGCTTGCCGTGGGGCCCGAGCTGAAACTCCAGGGAGGCCGGATCACGCCCCAGCCAGGAGCCCAGGGCCAGCCGCAGCACCCCGCGCCCCAGCAGAGCGCGGTGGCGGTCCGCGGCCAGGCGGAAGCGATCCCGGCGGACCCGTTCCTCCGGGTTGAGCAGGGCCTCGAGATCCGCCGAGGCGGCCTGCACCTGCGGATCCCGCCGATCCACCAGCAACAACCAGGGCCGCGGGGGGGCCACGGGAGCCTGGGGAGGCCGCGGCAGCGCCAAGCCGGGCCACCACAGCCCGGGGCGAAGCCGTTCGATCGCGTCGCCCTCCATCAGCCGCCCATTCCCCCGTCCGGCCCCTTCGGCCGCGCCAGCCCCCAGATCCGTGGCTCGGCCCAGCGCCAATAACGGCTGAAGCGGCGCAGATCGGGTTCACCGGCCTGGGTTGCGGACGCGAGCCCCACGCCTGCCGATTCCAGATCAGCCGGCACCAGGGGCTCTGGCTCCAGTACCACCACCGGCACCCGCTCGGCCAGCCGGGCGGAGATGGCCTGCAGCCGCGGATCCACCGCCCGGGTGGTCACAACCCCATCGGCGTCGCAGCGGGCCACGAAGGCCAACAGTTCCGTCACCGAATCACCCGCCCGGATCGTGACCGGTAGCTCCAGCAGGCATTCATAGATGAACACCAGCCGCTTGAGGCCCCAGGGCTCCTGGTCGGCCGCCACCGGATCGAACACGTACACCGCAGGACGGTGGGGATGGGCCCGAAGGGCGGCATTGGCGGGTCCGAGGGCCTCGGCATGGATCCAGAGCACCGGCGCCCGCAGCTGGTCCGCCCCGGGCGCGGCGGGCTGGGAAGCGGTGTGCTGGGCGGCTGTGGGCTGGGCGGGCAAGGCGAATTGCGGCGCCGCGGGGCCCGATCGAGCCTGGAGCTCCAGGGGCGCCACGGCCTCCAATGGGCGCTCGCCACTGCCCCCACCAGATGCCACCCCCCGCCCCGCTCCAGGCTCCGTCACGGACGGCAGGCCCGGGAACAGCCGCTCCTGAAGCGCCTCATAGCTGGCCTCAAAGGGACACCCCCCGGCAACGCCTGCCCCGCCCCGACCGGCGGCAGGACAGCCATCGCAGAACGAAGGCCCGGCGAAGCGCTCCAGATTGGCGCGGTTGAAGATGTAGGGCTTGCTGCTGAAGCTGCTGGCCACCCACTGCCAGCTGAGGCTGTTGCTGGCGCCATCGGCATCGAGCAGATGGGCATGGAACCAGCCGGCCCCCAGCTGCCAGCGCAGCCGCCGCCAGTGCACCACGTAGCTCGCCAGCCAGAGCCGGGCGTGGTTGTGGAGCCAGCCGGTACCCACCAGCTGGGTCACGAAGGCGTCGATGCAGGCCAGGCCGGTGCGGGCGTTGGCCAGATCGGCCGGCAGGCTGGTGCCGTAGGCCTGGGCGGGCCAGCCGGTCTTGAGGCGTTCGCGATCGCGGTGCACCCCTTCGCCCCACTGGACCCAGAGGCGCTGCCAGTAATCGCGCCAGGCGAGCTGCTGGACCAGCGTCGCGCCGGGATGGCGGGGGGCGCCGTGCCAGGGGCGATCGGCGGCGGATGCGGACGCCCCATCCCGGCGCAACGACTCCGCACCGAAGGGGTGACGTCCGCCCCGCTCCTGGGTGGAAGCCCGGGTGGCCGCGAGGATCGGCAGCCCCGCTGCGGGTTCCGGCTCGGGCGACCCGGACGGCGGCTTCACCCGGGCCAGAACCGCATCGCGAACCTCCGCGAGGCTCAACACGCCATGGCGGATGTAGGGGGACAGCCCCGTGACGGCCCCGGCCAGATGGTTGCGATTGGCGCCATAGGCCTGAGGGTTGATCTCTCCCAGGAGGCGCTCGGCCTCGCGGCGACCGCCCCGGCAGGGGCTCCCTTCCCCCGAAAGTCCTGCAAACCAGGGCGCGAGCCACTGGGCCACCTGCCGGCGGTCGGCGAGCTCACGGGGCAGATCGGCGGGATCAGCGGGCCAGGGCGGGCTCATGGTGGGCATCGCGGAACGGCGGCAACACGTCGACCGACCGGTTCACGCTACGAAGGCACTCCCGGGCCTAGACGCCCTCCCGCCGGTGCGTTCGGAGCGTTAAGCCCATGATCCCTGGCAGGCCTGATCCCTGCCCTGATGAAGGTGCACCCAAGGCCCGGGGCCCCGGTCAGGCCCACCGCCGGACGAGGTCCGCAGCCGGCGCTGTTGGAGAATCCATCTCAACTCCCGCCCCCGGCGCACCCCCATGCTCCTCGACCTGCGCGGCAAGAAGGCCCTCGTCACCGGCATCGCCAACAACAAGTCGATCGCTTGGGGCATCGCCCAGCAGCTCCATGCCGCCGGCTGCGAGCTGGGCATCACCTACCTGCCGGATGAGAAGGGCCGCTTCGAGGGCAAGGTGCGCGACCTCACAGCGCCGCTGGCGCCCAGCCTGTTCGAGCCGCTGAACGTGCAGGATCCAGCCCAGATCGAGGCGGTGTTCGCCCGGGTGGCCGAGCAATGGGGCTCGATCGATGTGCTGGTGCACTGCCTGGCCTTCGCCGGCAA
>Ga0209299_1000182_pt1 | contig 34979 bp, 10 predicted proteins | sample S_140806_MF_Meta_FD_187326 | JGI IMG/M metagenome (GOLD analysis project Ga0209299, IMG submission 187326) | Freshwater microbial communities from Lake Simoncouche, Canada to study carbon cycling - S_140806_MF_MetaG (SPAdes) (version 2) | ecosystem: Environmental > Aquatic > Freshwater > Lake ...
CGAGTAAATGACAATAGAATCTGTTTTTGGTACCGGACTAACACCAAGAGAATATGCATTCCTATCAAAGGACCCATTGTTATTTACTCGGGCAGCGGGAATGATGTCGCGCAATGGTGGTTCAACTATCGACAAGATGGTTAAAAATGGAGAAATTACTCAAGAAGACCTTGAGTTCATACAGCAATACCATGACCTATCTGACAGACTAAGCGTTGATTTGTATGACGAGTTAACGAATTTATTTGGCTCAAATCCGGATGACGTTGATTGGGATTCGCTTGATATCGATACTAAGTCAAAGTCGCGAGATATTCACGCTAAGTGGATGAGAAAATATTCTGCATCATTATCTCAATTGGGCGACGGTCAAAAAAGAAGTCGCAATGAACTTGCGAATATGGGCTTTGACGATGGGGAAATCGACGACATAATGACCGGAAGCATGTCTTCTGGTGGCATGTCTTCCAAGCGTAAATCAAACAAAAAAATTACGTCAAAATGGTCTGAAGAAGACAGGCGTGCATTTACTGAACAAAACCTTCGTTCCAAGAAAGTACCGAAGAAGAAAAAGAAAGGTCCAGTAGCCAACGAATGGACCGAACGTCGCGCTGGAAGAGAAATTAAGTCAACGACGCGAGCAAGTGATTCTACTTATGGCGATTCTGCAAAAACAGCATCGTATTACGAGTCTCTCGCAAATCAATATTTTTCTGGAATTGCTGAATATGTTGGCGAAGACACTCGAATAGTAAACAGTAATTACAACCCAAATATACCTACCATGGATGAGCCGTTTGCATCAATCCGAACGTCGACAGTTGGCTCACTCAAGGATGGGGACTTCCTTCCTGACGGATTTGATGCTCCAAGCATGTTTTCTACTCCTACGAATCCACGTTACAAAGTTGTCTATGTGAGCAAAGACAAAGATGGGCAGATTGTATTCGGAGCACGCGATTTACAGACTGGTGAATTGCTCGTAAAGAAAATGGGCGTAAATGAAATTCTTCCAAATGTCATGCGTCAATCTACCAATAAGCGATTTGGTGGAATGTCCAGTTCTAGGAAAGTTGGAGATGTAAAACTTCACGCCAAGTTGGCCGACCAATTTAAATTCGAACAATTTGATGAAATTGAGAAAGACCTGAATGGTTTTATTGACGAAATAAATTCAATCAATGAACAACTTAATATTATTTGGAAAAATGGCCAGCGCCGCACAGACGCTGGACTGCCAGATTCTGACTTTGACGAAAAACGCTATGGCGAACTAGAAGATATGCGTTCGAGCCTAGAAGATACAGTCGGAGAATATGTAAAATTCGCCGAATTTGTTGCTCAAGAAAATATTATGCGTCGCCGCAATAAGGCTGCAGTAAAACTTGCAAAAGAAAAAGTTCAAAATGCACTAAAAAAACAAGAGTCTCCAAGCGGCAATCCATTTGAGATGAACGATATTGATACTCGTAGGCTTTTTGAACTTGGAGTGACAGAAGCAGACGTTGCTGACATATTGGATTCATTCGACATTGATGACCGAGAGATGGAAAGAGTATTTACTGCTGGTCGACCACCATTTACTGGGACAAAATTTGCTAAGCAAATTTCCAGCATTATAGATAGTCGCTCTTCACTAGATGGTCCTGAATTTGAAGAATTTGACCCAGAAGACGAAGACGAACAAAGAGAGATTTCAAAACTTGCAAGAAGAATGATTAATTCTGCGGCAGACGATTCTGCTCGTCGTTCCAAAATCACCGACCGCTCAAAGACGATGATTGATGTTGGCGTATCCTCTTCGTCTTCTGGCGGCATGTCAAGCAAGACACCAATGGGTAAAGGGCTTGGCACCAGTAAGGTCCTCTACCCAACGCGACCAAATAAATTTATCGCAAAAGATGTTTCGTTTGTATTTTACGATGCCAATCGCGAAGAGTTGTCTGTTGGCTACAAAGATAAAAAGAAATATGTTTTTGGTGGCATTACTCCAGAAATGGTCAACGACATTGAGAATGGCAAAAATTCACTAATCGCTTCACTCAATGCCGTCAAGAAAGATGCGCGCTACACAATCAACCCAGATGGCACGGTCATGGGCTCGCCCCCGAATACCCTCAAGTTACTGAATCGCGACAAGGACAGACTTGAGTTAATTGGCGATGACCTCGAAGTCGTTGAGTCTGTTATTGACGGCCTAAAGAATGGCCAAAACGACATGACGCGCAAAATGCGCAGCGATAGAAGAAATCAAGCCATGTCAATGGCATCTGGATTGGCTAAAAATAATGAATACGCAATGGCTTTCAATATCATGGACGCACTTGATGAGATAGATACGCGCACTAATGGCGCTGGGTATATGCCCAATGGAATGCGCTCGTACGCGGCAACAATACATCCAAGAGTTCAAGTTGGTCTATCACAGGATGAAGTTGGCGAAATCCGTGATGAAATACGCGCGATAATGCGTAAACATAACGGGAATTTCTTTATCAAGGATGGCCTATCCAAGTACGACGGCAATCTTGCTGCTGCACAAAAGAAAGAAGGACGTGCTCAACTAGTACTCCTTTTGCCTGAATATAACGCCATCATGAATTCCTATGAAGAATTAGCGAAAATTGACCCAGACTGGACTTCTGTTGTCGGGCCACATCCGGTGGAACTTGCTGGTGTTAGCAAGGACGGACGATTCGACACGGAGAAATTCAAGCAGACTGGAGATTTTGCCGGAAAACTCATCAACAATGGAGCACCTAGTGAAATCACTGTTGCTGAACAGCGCGAATTGATTAATTGGGCAAGACGTCAACCCGGTTTCAGAATTGTTCAAAGTATTGCCTCTTCATATGATGAAAAAAATGGCGCACTTACCGCGAATCAGTGGCGCACGCTCCGTTCACTTCATAGTAACTATGGCAAGAATCAATACAACAGAGGCGGCTTAGAATCTAGAAGAAACTCTATTGGTATGCGTTCAACCAGTAGTACCGATGGACCCATGCCCATGAATGCGGTTTCCGGAAATACCATGGGGAATTTTGTTCCCTATGGCGGACCAACCGAAGGTGGCTCACGCAACGCCGAAGTTATTCCCAATGTAGACATCAAAGGCAAATCAGTAGAGCAGGTGGTTCCAGAAGGAATCAGCGATGAAGAAGCATTGGCACTCATAGAGAGTATCGGTGCATATCACCCCAAGGCGAACCCTGATGGAATCAAGGGACGAGAGTATGTCGAGCGTAGAACGCGCTTGCTGGATTCAATCGCAGAAACACGCAGAATCACCGAGCGACGAGCAGCACTTGAGCGCGCTCAGCAAAGTGGCCAAATAGGCGACGACGTCAACCTGCCAAGTCATTTAGAGTTTTGGCCATTGGTTTCAGAAGACACTAAGTCCAGGTTGAATACGGCTGCGCAAAACAAATATGGCGCTCAATTCATAGACCTAGAACCATACCAAATGGAAGATGTATTGGTTTTTGAAACAGGCGCATCTGGCTACTACTCCGCTGGGACTTTTAAGCAAATTAAAAAGCGACCAAACGCCATTGATATGGAGGACTGGGAACGCTTGCTCCTTCCAGTTCATCAGCGTGTCAGCGAAATAGATGAAGAAGAAAAAATAAAGCGCGAGGCTGCTCGACTTGAAGCCGATAATAGTCCATCGCTCGAAGACATGTTAGACGACCCCAATATTGCCCCAGAACGCAAAGCCCGAATTGAAGGCATCCTTGCAATGCGGCGCGAGTCGGAGCGAAAGTGGAAAGAGTCTGCACAAACCTCTTCGGCAAAACGCAGAAGTGCTGCAAAGAAGGAAATAAAACTTCAAAAATATGAAACCATTGATGATGTTGGGCGAGACTCAGTTAAAAATATTGAGACAATGGCCAAGGCTAAGTATGGGTCTAAGTTTGACTCCCTCACTCCCGTACAACAAAAAGATGTACTTGACTCTTACGCCAAGGAAAGATTTGGCGTTGAGCATTACAGGAACATTGAACAGTCAGTCCAGAAGGCGCAGTCAATGGCCGAACGTTTCTCTCAACAAGAAAGAATTGACGGAGAACACCTAGCGGCATGGGATTCAATTACTGATTTCTTCAACTCATCAGAGCAACCTTCATTCACTGGCGAAAAAATAGATTCTTTACGTGAACTACTAGACAATTATCCAATTGAAAATGAAAATTCAACCGATGCCGAATTATTGTTGAGTAATAAGATTGAAGATATTTCTTCACTTATTGACGAAATGGAAATGTCTTATGATGACGAAAACATAACCATACCTACTGGCCGTACCGGTGGAATGGCTTCAAGCAAAAAATTCACTCCGCGTGGGGTGGAGGTTGAGCGAGATGAATCATCTTCACGTATTGGTGGCATGTCATCTCTATTTAACAGAAATAAGCCAGACAAAACAGAAACAGATACTGGCACGGTGAAGGCTCCAGATAAGCCTTCAAAGCCGGAACGCAAGAAGCCAATTGTTACAGATGGATGGAAAAAAGTTGGCGGTCAAGGCGGCTCTAATCCGGGCGGATTTTTTGAAGATGAGAATGGCGTTCGCCATTACGTAAAGACGCCACGAAGTCTCTCTCATATTGAAAGTGAAGTGCTCGCGGCAGAACTATACAAGATGCTCGGTCTCGGGGTTCCGCAAATTTCCCAAGGCTCGTATCAAGGTAAGCCCAATGTCGTATCAACACTTATTAGCGAACCAAGCAGACCCATCACTGGGGCTATGGGTGACGGTAGTAAGCAATGGCAAGCAAAAGTCATTGAAGGATTTGTGGCAGACGCATGGCTCGCCAACTGGGATGCCGTACTTAATGACAATGTTCGTGCTGACAAAAACGGAAACCCTATTCGTGTTGATAATGGTGGCTCCATGAAGTGGAGAGCGCAAGGCGGCCCGAAGGGTGCAGCATGGGGGAATACTGTTGGTGAAATTGACTCACTAAGAGGACAAAGCCCTGCTGCTCCTGTGTATAGGCAGATAACTGACCAGCAAATCAAGGACCAAGTTGCAAAACTGGAAGCAATTTCTCCGGACACAATCAAAGCGACTGTGGCTTCAATCGTGTCCGACCCCGCCGAAGCAAAAGAATTAACAGACACGCTGTTGGCAAGAAGGCAAGACCTCATTAATCGCTTCGGCAAGGGGCGTAGTGCAGGAATGTCTTCACGCACTGCACTAAAACCAATGCCAGAATTTGGTTCACAGAAATTTATGGAATCTCTGCCTGCGACACTCAGCGACCTCTCGAATGAGGAACTTATGCGAATGTGGGACTCAACGAGGCCGTTTGTCAACCTACAGCAGTACGAGATGGGCGAGAATGCGAAGAATTTGAATATCCGAATGGAGAAAATTAAAACAGATATTCGTAAGAGAATTAAGAGTGAAGTTTCTTTGAGGAATGGTGCTCCGGAATCTCGTTCTGAAAAAATCGGCCAAGGGTCTGCTGAGGCCATGGCTCGGGCTTCGGTAGAAAGAAAGAATCGCTCCGAGGCAATTAGAAATTTATTAAATAATCGTTCAAACGCGATTAAGAAGTATTACTCCTCAACGCGCATGGAAGACGACCAACACACCGCCATATGGGACGACATAGATGCAGCCCTCATGGCAGACGGTGATACAGACATTACACTCTCCAAACTTGACTCAATGATTCAACTTTTAGATGACTATATTTCTTCTAACAAAAAAGATGTTTCCAAAAATGAACAGAGACGCAATGTGGGTCAGGCTGAAAAAATGCGCATCTCTCTTGCTCAATTAGCAGAAGAGTATGCAAGCGACCCATATGTGAAAAATGGCGGAGAAGACTTGGAAAAGCCAAAGACTCCACGAATTAATCGCAATGGGGCAGAAACTCAGAATCCTGCATCAGAAAATAACAATATTTCTTCACGAATTTCCATGGCTCCAACTAAAACAACCGCTCAATATATGAGCGCACGCAAGGGTGAAGCAAGAGCAGAGGGGATGCGTTCATCTACGGGTATGGCGTCCAAAACCGGGAGGGCGGAGATTCGTGGAGAAGCAACTTTCTTTAAGTCTATCCAAGACATGCTCTTATATGAAGCAGGAAAATCAGACGATTCTAAAGCGTCTTCCGCCCTACGTACGCTACACACAATAATGACAAGACAGAAGTCGGGCCTCATATCCGACAAGAGAACTAACGCTGGGGCAATATATTTAATGCAGGATGAATTAGACAACATTTTAGATGCGTTATTTCTATCCATTGACAGACAGGTCGGTAGAGACAATGCAGATAGAGCAAAATTGCTATCAAATTTTGCTGACATGCTAGCAATGGCTGGTATGGCCACATTTATTGACAAGTCAGTTCCAGAAGTCAATTCCCGAACAGTCAAAAAATTCAATAGCGAGGGGAGAGAAGTGGAAATACCCTTAAATGAATAATCATAAAATATTATTCATTTGCACTGCTCAATATAGGGTATACTGAAATCACGTAATCAAATATGGCCAAACAATTCAAATACTTCTGCATGGTGAACCAAGAAAAGGCTATTATGCCATGTAGTGGTTGTAGTAGCCCCAATGGCTGCCTTTTAAAAACCATGCACTACAAGGAGTCGACAACAATGAACTACGACGAAAAAGCAATAGTTAAGATTGAAAGCGACGGCAGTGTTGCTAAGTGCGCTAAGGGTCTTGCCGTCAGCGAGTGTGGCTTTAAGGCTGGCTCAAAAGTCTGTGGCAAGTGTGGTGCCATGCCTGTTCAAATCAAGATGGTTCCTGTTGATGACATGGCAGACGAAGACATGATGGACGAAGAAGACGACATGACCGAGCAGCAGAAAATGATGATGCGTCGTCGTACTGCTCGCAAGGCTATGGGGATGCCCATGGACGATACGGAAGACGAAGAAACCGTAGCCGAAGACATGGAGTCAATGCCTGAAGATGAGGAAATGACTAACGGCAAGATGTGGGGCGGAAAGCCGTACCGCAAGGGCATGCGTATGCCTGCATCAGAAATCATGGACGACGAAGACATGATGGATGACGAAGAAGACGTGGCTAGCAAGTCGCATGACGACAACATGAAGAGAATGCGTCGTCAAAGAAAAGCAATGGATGCCGCAATGAGCATGGGCGATGACGAGGATTTGCCAGACGAAGACATGATGGATGATGAAGAAGAAGTCATGGCTACTCCAAAGGGCTACGGTCGTGGTGGTATGCGCTACAAGTTGGACGAAGAAGACATGGCCGAAGGTCCAGAAGACGGCATAGATGATGAGGAAGACCTCCTTGAAGGCGACGAAGAGGAAGACATCGTTCCCATGCGTCGCCCAATGAATGGTCAGACCCCCAGCATGGAAGACCTCCGTATGGCTCGTCTCCGCAAAATGGGCACCAAGTCTGCCGACGTCGGAATTAATGGATACCTCTGTGCAATTGACCGCAAAGTACATCCAGGTTCAATCTCCGTCTGTGATGACTGCCCAGGTGGCTGCATGGCAGAAAAGGGACTCCCAGGGCTCCTCCACATCGAAGGTCTCGCAGAAATGATGTTCAAGGGTGACGTTATCGATTCTGGCTACTCACAAGAAGCCGACATGTTCGTTATCGACGTTCAGACTAAGTCTGGCAATGTCAATGAGATTTTCATTGATGGAACCACGGCAGAAGTGCTTGGATTCCACCGTCTTGATGACAGCGTTTTTGAACAGAAGTCGCTCATGGACGATATTCAACTTATCGACTTCAATGAAGCCGCTGAACTTGCCGTGAAGTCGGTTCCTGGAATCGTCGTGGCTGTTGAGCCAAGCGTATTTGAGGGATTTGACGCCTATCAAGTAGAAGTGGATGGCTTTGACCAGAAGTCCTATGACGTGTTCGTCGCCCTTGATGGCGAAGTTCTTGGCTGGGATAAGTGGGAGCCTGAAGACACCGACCAGATTGAGGCAGAGGCTGCAGAAATTGCACTAAAGAGAGCGTTTCCGGACGACAAGCGTCAAGAAATGGCCAAAGAAGGCACCGCAATGGATGACGGTTCTTTCCCAATTGCCAATGAATCTGACCTTCGTAACGCAATCATGTCTCATGGCCGAGCAAAAGATGTCGAGGCAGCAAAAATGCACATCATGAAACAAGCCAAGGCAATGGGCAAGGAAGACATGATTCCTGCTGAATGGGTTTCCGGCGGGGAGAAGTCGCTAACTGTCGAAGGCGGTCCCACCGATGAATTCCTTAAGACTCTTGTTGAGTTTGAATTGCTTTCGGCTGAAGTTGACGAAACCGGTAAGTGACAAAGCAGTAAGTGGGATTGGAGCCCGGAATGGCGGGTAAAGGTATCCCTCATCGTTATTCCATTAAGCGTTCCAATACGTTGCATGAGCGTAACATCGATGAGGTTGCTCTATATTTTAAAGAACTACAGACGTATGCTGCTGCTCAGCCATACCTCAACCCATTTCTTTCCATCAAAGCACTAAGCCCTGACGCTAAGGCCAGCAACGCCACTGCTAAGCCTGAATCAAAACGTACCTCAGCAGACGAGGATGAGCAAAAACTAAAAATAGAGTTCAACCCTAAGGCGACACGTAAACCAGGTCAGGTATTAAAACTTCACGTTACCTATGACGAAATGAAGTCAAAAGAAGGTGCCAAATTTGGCTGGATTGACCCAGCAAAAATGCCTTCCAAAGAAGAAATAAAAGCAAGCAAAGAAGAATTCAAAAAGACTATTGCAAGTAGGCCTACTGCAGTTTTTCGCGAGTATGAGCGTGGTCTGGACGGCAACCCAACACCTCGCCTTCTAAGTGAAGTTCGCTACAAGGGGCTTGGACAAACGATTGGGCAAATGCAGCCCGAACAGCGTGTAGGTAATGCTGCAGCGGCGGCTCTTGGTGTCGTATTTGATGCTGCCGGAAAAATGCGCTGCCCTCCAGGCACACCAAATGCAAACCAATTTACTGACGAAAACATGTCTAACTGTTTTGTATTTTCCCCATTGACCGTAGCGCGAGAAATTCTACGCGTTGGTCGACGTCTCGCCGAAAGACTAGATGGCAGCGGTGGAGCGACCAGCAGGCAAGACCTTCGTTTTGATACTGCCTATGACGCCGAAGCATTCCGAAAAGCAGAACGAGTAAAGGGCGTCTACACTAAAGCCGAAAGAATGCGGGAGAAGTGGGGTGCAAGAACAAGCGCAATAGAAAATATGTTTACAAAACATGGCATTGATATGGACGACTCCATTGGTGCTGCAAACGGAGACCATATTCATGCTCTTGCTAATGAATATAGTTTTTCTAAAATTGCAAAAATATATTCCGATGCGGACCCTGACTTTACATTCTTCGACCCATCAAATGGCGAGGAAATAACCGACGACATCTGGAATTCTTTTGACTCTGCAAAGAAGGCAGAAGTCGCGTCGTACAATGCAAAACGCTACGACGAATCATTACGTCAAGAAATTACAGAGATGGTTCCTGAATCGATTAGGGAAGCAGCAAGAAATGGTGATGCTGATGCTCAGAAAGCCCTAGACGAGTATGTCGAGCGCACCCGAGAGATTCACCACAAAACGCAACGAGGAATGCTTGGTTCATTGCTTCAATACAAAGACGAAATGGGCGATAGGCAAGATGCTTTTGGTGGTTTCAGTAGTCATGGAATTTCTGGAAAAGATTTAGTCACTACGGAGGCAATGGCATTGCCTAACATGGATGAAAATGGGATGCCTGCGGTGACCATTACCATCAATCCAATGTCCGTCGCTGTTCGAGGTAGGATGCCTTACGAAAAAAATGGTTCGCTATTTCTTGAAATAGAATCAGATGTGTCTCTCAGTGAAGCAGAGAAACAAACAGAGATATTAAGAGTTATGCGCGAAATTACTGATGCGCAAGAATTTGTAAACCTTGTTGGTTATGCTAACGAACAAAGTGCCGCTCGTGGAGTTGCTGACCTTGGCGTTTCCTCAGAGGAGATGAAGGGTGCTCACGTCATGTGGCACGAACTTGGTCACGTTCAACAATATAACGTTGCTAGAAATAAAATATATGATTTTTATGACAAAAATGGTTTCTTCCCCGTAGTCATTGACGGAAAACTTGAAAAATTAGAAACACCTCCAGCAGCATGGAGCAATGGGACGTGGGCAAGTGCCATGGACTCAATGATGGGTGCCACTGCCGATAGAGGGGGGCCCTTCGCCAAAACGGGCGCAATGGGATTCCCTCCCTTTGGGACAGACGAGTTTGAAGATTCATTTCTTCATTTTGTATCTGGCAATTACTATCAAGACAAAGTTCAGGGAGCACTAGGAGTACTTGGTCTCCCTGAAGAAGGTGCGCATCGTCAACTTGCCCTCATGGAGGGAACGACAGAACTCTTTGCGCTTGAAAAATTGGGAGTTATCGAAGGTCCGGAAGTAAGGCAATTCACTTCATGGATGGACCCCGTAGACCCAGCACCAGTACCCTCACTACCTCCTGGGGCCCCACCTGAGGTTCCTGACGTCCCAGGACCAGATGTCCCCGAGATACCGACTGCGCCGCCAACAACGCCATCCCCGCCCCCTGGAACAACAATAATTGATAACAGCACGACTATCAATATCGTTATCAATGGACCAATAAATATCCATGTTGGTGGAACGGCTCCGGATTGGGACGAAGGAGCCATTGAGCCCCCAATTCCACCAAGAAAAACCGTCGACCTTAAGTGGGAAGACATAACGCCAATGATTCTTGCGGACAAAGACTCTCAGTGGACTGCCTCTCCATCAAGTGGCGCTGATATTGGGCAGAACAAAGACATGCAAAAACTGTGGTTGGACAGCGTATTTGGCATGGGTCCAGAAGAGGGGGGATTTGTACCAGAACAAGGTGAACTTCCTCGCATAGATAAAGACGCCTATTGGAAGTTGTCTCCACAGCAAATGGATACTAGATACGAGTTTTTACGTGGTGAAGCAGATGCTTTAATTCTTAAATCGGAAACAGAATCATTAAATAAAGATGAGCAAGCCAAGTTATGGCTCGCAACAAAGGGCATGCAACAAATACTTGACATGAATGGCAAGAAAGCAGCACTCGCCGACGCCAAACGTGAAGAATACCTAAGAGATGGCTTCGACCCGACTCCAGGGAAGTACCTAAGACAAGTCGACTCACCACTGAAACCTCAGCAAAAAGGTTTCCGAAAATTAGCAACAAAACGTGCCGAAGAACGTGGTTACGATGTCGTTGAAATAGACGATGATGAACTTTCGCACTGGGCGCGTGAAATTTCAGACCATGCTGGAACAGCGAGTGATTCTGGTGCGGATGCCTTCAGCGGAGCCGACCGCCCATATAAGCGTGGCGAAGTAAGAAATAATCCAAGTTTCAATACCAAGAAGAATCTTGAACGTAATCCAAACTACGAACCAAGCAATGAGCCTCCCACTCCAGATACGGATTCTGCAGGATATGTTGGAAGTAAATTGGACGAAATCAAATCACGCTCGACTCCAGAACAGCGTGCGATTCTTGACAGTAGTGAAACTGTAGAAAAGCGCGAATCGGTCGAAGCCCTTATGGATTCTTCAGACCCAAGCAAATTGTCTGGGATGCTGAGTAGGAGTGCGGAAAAACGACAAGCAGCAAAAACTGGGGGGGAAATAAAGCGCTCAACTCCTAGTGAGTCTGGCGACATTATTGATGATGATTTCGAGAGCGGCGTTGTGCCATTCCTGGATTTAATAGAAACATCAAAATTTGACGACGACGTCAAACTGGTTACCTCCATGCAAATTCCAAAAAATGGAATTTCGGATGGGGACACAATCGACCACACTAAAATTATGCGTGGCAAAGTTGTCGATTTTGATACTAGTGATGGTTTTGATTTCAGCCAGCCCGAAGCCAACAGGCGAGTGGTCATCGAAATGCCCAAGGGCAGTCGTGGCGTCCCATCAAAGAATGCACACAACGGCGACACTGATGACTACCTCTTGCCGCCAGGAAGTCTTTCTGTTGTTCGCGTCGACCCTGATGGGACAATTTTTGCAACACCATTAGAGCAACATGGCAAAAAAGAAATTCTCGATGACATGGAGAAAAATCTCAATGGGATTGAACTAGGTGCTGATTCTTTGGAAGAATTGGAACGTCGTACGCTCTTGAGTTCAATAAGCAAAGAACGTTCAAAAGTTGTTCCAGAAAAGCGTACAACTCGTGGATTGAGTAGTTCAGGTCCCAGGGCCGCGCGTCAGTCTGCTAGAAATCAAGCGATTGTTGATGGCTTCGATAAAAATGGAAGCAGTATCTACGGTACGGATACCCGCATCGGCATGTCGCCCGAAACGCTTGCACGTATGGAAGGCGAGAGTAATGACAAATTCAGAAAAGCACTTGGCCTAGACAGAAGCGTAGAGATTCCAAAGCGTGACCAACGCGTTGAATCGTCCGTAGCAAAACTTGGTGGTCTCCTATCTGGGAAAGCAGAACCCTCAAATCAAGAAGAATTTGAATTTGTTAATTCGCTTTCACCGGAACTCAAAGATTTATTCACAAGCCTCGATGCCTCTGAAATTAAGTCAATAGTTGACGATGAACTTTTCGACTACCACCAACAGTTTGACGACAGGGTTCGAATTTCCCTGCACCCGGAAGAGTTTAAGGAATTCTTAAAGACTGGAAAACTCAAGAACATTACGGAAACAAAGCCGAATAGTGCATCGGCGTCGATGTTAAAGGAGTTTGAGGGCAAATTAGGAATGTCTGAAAATTTGCCAGATGGTGCTCGCAGCCACTCTGGTTTCATGGTTCACAAAACACATACGGACGAAATTGCGGATTACTTAAATGAACTGCCTGGAAATGGCATTTCTCGCAATCCGCACTTCTTCTCTGAAACAGATGATGTAAATCCATCCGGAAAATCACGTGCTGGCGGAAAAGTTATTGATTTGGTTCTCGCTCCAGAAGTTGCTCAGCGTGCCGTATACGGTCGCGGAGACGTCACTGGTGGAGAAGTACTTCCAACTCCCGTACTTTCTACCAACAGAGCAGAAGTCGGTAGTGCTTTTGTGAATCTATCGGATGTTTCTGAATCAAGCGAACTTGATGGAATGAAACAAATTGCCGAAGTCCTAGAGTCAAGCATTACCGGAAATAAAACAGGCCTTGGTGGCGGACACGGGGTCCCAACTTCTGTCAAGAGCAGAAACCCAGGATTTGCGCATGAGGCACTTGTTGCTGGTGGCGTGACTATTGCAGACGCAGAACAAATCCGCATCCCCGTAGAAGCACTAGACATGGAAGATGTCACTGTTTCGTTTGATGGTGTCGAGTTAGATAATGTGCGACAGCAATTAAGTCAGGCTGGATTGACTAATTCAGAAATTGATGACGTCATTGACAAAATTGGTGCTGGTATTGCGCCGTATGCGCTACCCGAAATTGAACGCATGCGACAGGGGATGGCCTCTGAAAAAATGTCAGAGGAACTCTCATTGGTTCCGAATCATTCAATGACGCTCGTTCCTACTAATCCCGATGGCGTAGACGTTCTTAATCCAGACCCATTACCCGGCGAGCCGACTACAAATAAAGAAATGCGCGATGCTTGGAGAAAGCGTTATGCCGTCGAGTCTCAACTGAAAAGTATTAAGGATTTGGCTAAACATGAAAAAGAAACCAAAGGCAAAATTGAACCACGCATGTCGGCCAAATCCCCGTCAGGAGAATCGAGGGTTTCACAGAGACGACAAGGTATTCGTTATTCAGAAGACGGATATAAATCAATATACGAAAATGGTATTGACGACTTCGTAAGCGAAGCGGTAGATACTGTTGAATACAACCCCAAAACACGTGAACTTCGCGTCTTATTTAAGGGACAGTCAGACCCCTATCACTTCCTTGACGTAGACCCTGATGATTTAGAGGATTTTGGCGACGAATTTGAGCCAATCGGCAACAAGATTGACAGAATTAAGCGCACCAACAATCGTACTGTTAGAGGCCCGGACGGTTCCGTAATTCGCTGGGACGGTAAAGAATGGTCCTATGAAGACGCTGGCATGAGTAGCAAGAAGCCTAGTGTTCCATTCGATGGCGATATTTCCGATAAGACCCCAGATGACATTGCGTTTGACAGTGACATTGATGAAATCATTAGCCCAAGTAGCACTTCCAGAATCGGAATGTTTATCCCTCAGGAGAGAGCGACAGACTCGGACATTTTTGATACCGATGAAATAAAAAAACGCATTGAGGGAATGAGTGCTCGCCTTGGGGAAATGAACCCTCGCGATATGGACAGACGGAAACCTCGCGTCGATGAAAATGGCCGTCCCCAACAACTCCTTGGTGCTGGTATGGCATCTCGTCGCGATAGTAAACTTGCAGAATCTGACAAGCCCAAGAAATTTGGATTTGGTAAAAAATCAAAAATCAAACAGGGCGTCGAATCCGACGATGAGAGGCGCAAGCGCATTCTTGAAATGTCAAAGGGAGACCCTCGCACTTCTCCTGGCGTAAGAAAAGCCAATTATCAAACATATGACGGCAAGGATGTTTACGCAGTAGACAACATGGATGATGCAATTGCACTCTTAGTTGCCGGACATCATGTTGACCTGTCTGACTCCCATGACGAGGGTGACCTTTGGGGAGAATTTAAGTCCTTTAAGAAATGGCTCAAAGGCGTAGACAAGGCCGCTGCCAAGAAAATGAGTTTCAACCTTTGTTCCGTGCATAAAGAAGGAGCAAACATTTTCTGTGGAAAGCACAAGGGCATTATTCGTGACGATATGCCGCAAGTTGGTGGAACCGTGACTGACCCCAACGCCCCTGCAATAAGGCTCTGGGTTGGTGGCCATGTTCATGGCAACTCCTTTGACTCCTACAACGGCGCAAACACCCCAGACTGGGTGAAGCAGGGGCTATTGTCCGAACAGACAGACCCAGAACTTTTCAAGCGAGCCAAGGCTGAGTCTGACAGATTAGAAAACGTATATCGCGCCCTCGGTAGTCGCTACTACCCAGGAAACACGGTTGACCCATTGACAGAGGCTGAGAAACAAGAATTCTTCTCATTGACCGACATCCGCAAGGTTGAGCCGGACATGATTGACAATTTTGTTGATGTTCTTAGGGCAAACGGCGTTAACGTCAGCGAACCAGAAGACCGCGACCCCATGACTCTGCGCGCAACACAAAATGAACTTGTTGCTGGAACAGTTCTTGGACTATCAGACGCAATTACTAGTTACGAAGACATGTTGCAAATTGGTCAACGACCAGATGGCACGCCATTCACTCAACAAGATTATGACAGAGTTCGGATGCTTGGGCCAATACTTGTCACAAAAGACGGTTATATTCTAGATGGCCATCATCGCGTATTCGGAAAAGTAGCGGCAAACTTTGACCGAGAAGATAACGACCAACTTGCGCAAAAAGTTCGTGTTGTTGATATGCCACTAGAAGCACTTTTGTCGTTTACTCGTGCCTATGGAGAGCACATTGGAATTGCCGCAGCAAGTGGGCAAAGCACGGAACGACGTACTCTTCCAGATGACATCAAGACCCCACTTGACATCATTCCAGCAGCAGCGGGGGATTTGGAAAAACTAAACGCCGAATTCACAGACAACCTAGATGACAAAGTTAAAGCCCTCGAAGAACGTGATGGACATCCATTCTTTAAGCCTGAATCACCAGGATTTGAACAGGGTGAATCGTATAGGCAGTCAATGCAATTTGTTGAGCGTCGCGTATTGACTGACAAGCAACCAGGAGAACGTTCATCTCCGTCGCGCGTTCCTTCATCTGGAGGAATGGCGTCGCGTCGCTCGGGCATTACGACGCCAGGAGGACGAGACAGCGTTGGTGCAAATAGGGTAGATACATCAAGCGCAGTGCAGCCCAATGCCAGAAAGATGCATGAGGATGCTGTCAGTAAAACAATGGATGCCCTGGACGGAGTGAACCTCGATGGTTTGAGCGAAAGTGAACTCCAATCACGATTTGGTGTTGCGCGAAGTGGAGAAAAGTCTTTAATTGATAGCAGGGACATCTACCATACGACAGATGGTGCTACGGCAATCGCAATGCTCGCACGTGGGTACAACGTCGAAGTAGATAATGATGGTCTTGCAGCAGAAGTATCCGACAGTCAAGCAGCATTCAGGAAAATGATTGAAGCAAATGTTAAAAAACTTGAAAATCTTTCTGCTGACGAAAGAAACGCACTACTCGATGAACTTACCGTAGATTTATGCAAACTATATGTTGCTGGCAAAAATGTCATGTGTGGAGAAAATATCGGCATTGATAGGGAACAGATGCCACAATTGTCGGGCCGCACACTGGGTGACGATACGCTAGCGATGCGTGCCGCAAAAGATGGACACATCCCTATGAAATGGGCGGCTATCGATGAAAAGAACCTTCCGCCAGAGGAATTGGCAAGATTTAAAGAATTAGAAGCAAAACATGTAGCACCAGGCAGGGATGAAACATTTGGTCCTGGTGAAAAAGAAGAGTTCTACAGTCTTGTCGACTGGAATAATAGCGAGGCTGATGTTGTAAAAGAATTTGAAAAGAGTCTTGAATCATCGTTAAAGCCTGTAGACAAGGATGGCAACCCTACTTCGGCAGTTATTCTAAAAACAGCCAGGCCAGAATCGTATAAAGCATCACAACGTCAATTGGTTGGTCATAAGACTGACGAAATGCGTGATGGTATTCGAGAAAATTTAACAAAATTTGATTCACACGCCGAATCACTCGGACTCAAAAAAGGTACACCAGAATATAAAGAAATGCGTGCGAAGTGGCTTGCTGGGGAATATAAATTTGCTGACAGCAATGGGGTAAAAGTCAAAGCATGGTGGACTGACCCATTACTTGCAACACGCGATGGATACGTACTGGACGGCCATCATAGGTGGGCGGCAATTAAGTTAATTAATGACGAACTTCCAGAAGATGAGAAACTTAGCCTTCGATGGAAGGAAGTACAAACAAACGTTGTCGAAGCCCTCACTTTAGGAAAAGCATTCCAGGATAAGTGGGGAATTAAAGAGGCGAAACTTAAAGGCGAACGTCAATTTGTTAAAAATGATGAAGTCCCAGGAATTGAGTTGGGTGAAATAGTCAAAGAGATGGATGAATATCACTCCAAATTGACAGACACGTTGGATGAATTACATAGCAATAATCAATTCATTCGTAAACAATCTCTTGGTGCACGAAAGAATCCAAAAGTTGCCGCAGCACAGGTGGAGGCAGGCAAACGTGGCGAAGAGTGGGCCGCTCGACAGAGTGGGGTGAGTGGCGGAAAAGTACGCGTACCTCGTGAAAAACTTGAAGAAATACGTGGCGGAAAACTTGAAGAAGTGAGTGGTGAACCTCAAGGAATGCGTTCTCTTTCGCGTCCTTATCGCGACACGAGTGACGAAGAACTAAAAACCCAGTACGACAAGTATTTGCGCTACTTGGGTGGCCCTGGAGATAAGGGAGACGGCGACCTTACCTATATGCGACGGGCTAAAGAGTTTGATAAAATTAAAAAAGAAGTTGCTCGACGTAGGGAAGATGCTGGAGTAGATGGCGGTGGTCGCGGTTCTCTTTTACGTCCTTATCGCAATACGAGTGATGAAGAATTAAAAGCAATATACGAAAAATATTTACGTTACTTGGGAGGCCCTGGAGACAAGGGTGACAGTGATTTTACCTACATGCGACGTTCAAAAGAGTTCGATAAAATTAAAAAAGAAGTTGCTCGGCGTGAGGAATATGCTAAAAAACCAAGCAGGGGAATGCGGTCCTCTGTTGGCAAGAATGTGCGCGTCCGTGCTGGCGAGGGCGGCGTCCCCGAGAAAGTATCCTCAGGCCAGCCCGATACTCCCGAAGTAAAGACGCCACCAAAAATTGAGAGAACTCACAAGGGTGTAGATATACCTGAATTTATCGACGAAATGCCAGCCGAAGGTCAATATAGCGACGAGGTTGTTGAAAAAGCAGTTGAACTACATGACAAAGTCAAAAAAGTTGAACCAGAACTTACTGACAATTTGATTGACATGGCCGCCGAAGGTGGCGGAGAGATGGAAGGTCTTGAATTCAGGTTTAAGGCAACTAAAGGAAACGCAAAGAAGATAACTAATATTTCGCGAGATAGCGGCATATCGGTAGAAGAGGCACAACTGCAGGTTCCCGACGCGGTCAGATACACAATGACATTTCCTGAAGAAGAATATGTTGGCGGAGCAGAAAACGTAATTAGTCGTCTTGAGGGAATAGGGCATGAAGTACAAGTTAAAAACTACTGGGACGAAGGCGATGGATATCAAGGAATTAACATCGTAGTAAAACACCCTGATGGTTTCTTGTACGAGTTGCAACTACACACGCCTGAATCGTTTAAAGTTAAGCAAGCAGCACACGATGCTTATGACGAGTATCAAAAAGAAAAAGATGATGTCATTCGTTTGGAGTTATTCCGAAGAATGGCTGCCGCTGCAGGAGAACTTCCAATGCCCAAGGGTGACGTCAAGGGAATAGGCAACCTAGCCAGGAAGAACTTTCAGACTTGGGCACAACAACAGGGAGGCAAGTAATGAAAATGATTTCATCCGATACCCCTGAATCAACTAGGTACTTCTTTCATGTGCTCAACAATGGGAAGGTTATTGGCCTATTTCGCCTTTATCTCAACCTGGACTACCCGAAGAAAGGCTCCAAGGGGATTGAGGAAGTTGAATGGAGAAAAGATGAGTGGCTCGCCACCACCGACCTTACTGGTTTTATGATTAACGGCTCCCATGAAATAATGGAAGTCGACGAGGAAATAGCACGTTCAAAGTTTCCAAAAGCATTTGATGAAAATGAAGGCACAAAGTGAAATTGCGTGCAGTTTTAGTAGGAACTTTTTACGACAGCAAGTTGTATTACTTACTCGACCCCGTTGGTGAGAAAAATTCAACTGGTGCTCTCGTTGATAAAAAGGGAAATGTTGAGTACGTTAAATTCTTTCATTTCATTAAATCTAACCCCAATGTCAAAGAATTAAAATTCAGCAAATTTCATCGTTTCCTCTGGAATGCCCCCAGTCCTGAAGATAAGCCCAAGTGGATGCGTACGTTCATTAATGGCACCCAGCCAGTCGGCGAAGAAATGTTGCAGGGTGCAAAGATAATCACCGAACTCTCTCCTGTTGTTGAGAAAAAACAAGACATAGGAGAAAGGGCTCTTCAGTTTAAGTCAATGAATGCATCACAAAACGCATCACGAATACAGGGTTCTGTACTTGCTAGAAGCGTTAAGTCCATTAGAGAAAAATATGGATTTAAGGGTATTGGAATGTCAATAGGAAACAAGCCAGCCATAGATGGTGATGGTGATGGATTTGTAGATGACGGGCTTCCAACAATGAGGCCATTCATCCCTGGCTTCGACTTTGTCTTAGATGCCGCCGGGAACATTCGGGAGACCAAACCTACGAATCAGATTACAAAACCCGTAACTCGTGGCGGGATGAGAAGTGGTGTCGTGACAAGACCACAGACACTCGAAGATAGGCTTGCTCCAATTTCAGAACAGGAAATGCGAGATAGTTTTAGAAAAATTCGCTCATATGTTGAGATGAAATTCAACGATGGTGTCCCTTTTTCAAAAAAAGGCGAGGCATTAGCAATACTTAAAAAAACTATTCCGTCTTTTGCCTCTGGCGAATCATACATTGAGTTTTTAAATAATTTGCCGAATGATGATGATGTTATCCCTGATTGGGCAAGGCGATACCTGGATTCCTTCCTACTCTCAATAGATGCCCAACCAATGTCTGCTCAATTTAATTATCATATGAGAAGAGCAGCGGATAGTAAGAGTTACGAAGGTGCAGTCGGCACTAGGCCCGGAACCAATGATTATGTCATGGTCGACCCAGTAGGGGAAAAGTACGCTCCAACACGAACAAGGCAGCCCCTTATTGTTTTTTGGTACAAAGAAGCAGTTGCAGTAACGCCAGCAGTATCGGTTACTGCCGATAAAAGAATGGCTCCATTCTTAGTAAGCCATGCAATTTCTGCAAACGCAATGAATGAGCAACTCTTGAATGCCGGGATAACTAAGCGCCAACTAGAAGATTTGAACAATCTAGATAGGGTTGATGCAACACTTGTGAGTATTATTACTTCACTAAATGAAATAATTCAACAAAATCCAACTGCGAGAGTTAATGATGCTGAAAAAATATCACAAAACCTAGTTAATGCCATTGAGGCTTTTGTAGATGTAAAAATATCTAATTCAGTCATAGACCCTAAAACTAATTTTTTTCTTGAAACTCCAAAAATTCCAGCAGTAACTTTCAAAGACTCCAAAGATAGAGAAAAGCCTTTTATACAAAGCAATATTTTGCGACAACTCGTAGACAAAATTGTAAAATCCAATAACAATCCTTTGCTTTCAGACTTGCTAACAAGTGCCCAGGATGCGAGTTTGTCGGCTCAGCGAACAATTTCTAGTGACAACACTCTTAGAAAAACTCAAAGAAAACTATCATCCATCATGGAAGATGCGCGAGTTTTAACGACCGGCATGATTGCAGTGCATGAATCAAATCACATGCTACAAAATATTCAAGCATATATTGATGTGCAAAATGAAGCATCTATTCTGAGAAAAAAATTAATAGACGAACGCATTAATGCAGCAAACAAATTGCAGATTCCAATAACTCCCGAGATACTCGCAGCAATAGAAGATGAAATAAAAGTAGAAAATTTATATCAAGATTTATTTGTTGAAAAAGCAGTAAAACTTGCTAAGAGCGATATTGATTTAGCAAAGAGTCGACTCCTTCATGCTGATTTGGCGCGTGTCGACGCAATTTCCTTAAACTTAGAACGCGATAAAAAGTCTCCTGAATATAAAAAAACTCCGGACGAAGCACCCGCTCATTATGGATGGAGAAATACGGATGCCGTAGTTGATGCCACGAATCAAATGATATTGAAGTGGGCTGAATTCAATAATCAGGGTGATTCTTCTTTGTCTGACAAGCAAAAATTAGCAAAACAAGCAATAGTAGATTTTCTAAAACAACCACTATTTGATGGAACTAATGAGATAAAAATTGGAGAAGGGATTGCTCGTATACTAAATCAATTGGACGCTATCTACGTTGGCGACCTGTCTACTGCGTTTGCAAACAATGGGCCTAGATTTGTATCGGGAGAAAATCTTAATATTGGAATGGTCGCAATACTCCTTAATTCAGCACTGATTGAAGATGCTCAGCGAAGAAATATCTTTAGTGGATTGAAATTGCGCAATTATTCAGCACTTCTTAATGAAGTTGGATTTCCTGATTTCGCTATTATGGACATGAATGGCGATGGAGTGAAGATACAGGGACTCGATATTAATGAGTCAAGGAAACTATCTGCTGCAATCATGAATATGAATAGACTTGCCCTGTCAATTCCTACCGACCCAACAAACGGCATGGTATCTCCGTCACTGAGCGTGAGAGCAACAACTGCGTTGAGGGCATTTCCTGACGATGCAATGCTGCCATGGCCATTTTCAAATTTGACCAAAACTGAATTCCTAGCACTACCGGATGATACTTTCATTAAAGGATATGAAAAATTAATTGATACATCATTAAAGGCACTTTTGGGCGTCGCAAGACCACAAGATATAGGCACGTTCCTTGAAGATTCATTAATATCAATGAATTGGTGGGACAAACTGTCAAAAGAAGAAATAGAACTACTTCTTGAAGTGGGAAAACGAATTGGTGAACCGAGCATCAAGACGGGCAGGTCGGGTACGGGTTATGCCCCATATATGGGACACCTCACTCCTCAGCATTTACCAATGTTGGCCATCCATCCACAATTTTCTGAATTTACGGCAGAATTTGCCGTTGCCGAACTATTTGGTGTTGCTTTATCGCAAATAGACATATCTATATCACCAGATGGTAAAAAATCTGCCACTACGCGAGCATTGTCGGATAATGAGATAGCGGCAATAATGAAATTTATGAGATGGATGTATCCAAATCAAATGTTGGGCGAAAAAATGGAGACAATGCAGTGATTTACATAGAAAATGATAATCAAATAAAGTGGGAGAATTTTGTTAATAAAATGTTTGGAGTGTTTCCAGTCAACCTCACCAACACTGGTAATCTATCAATCGACCAGGCAATTGGGTTTATGCAAAAACAACAATATGGAGTTGACACCTACGCCGACATGAGAATGACCAAGGGCGAAGAATTCTTTGGAATTGACAATACTGGCCGAGGCAACATTATTCGTGATAGCGAATATATGAGTTACCTACTTCTAAAATACGGTATGATTAATATTGCTCCAGAAAATAGACAGCAGTATTGGTCGACACCCGAGGGCAAAGAGGTTTTTCGTTCCATAACAAACGAACTTGCCGACAAAATGCTTGTCCCTTTTGAACTATAATCATATATAACGAGTGGAGAATTATATGGGTGAATACAATATCAAAGCACCACAGGATGCAATAATCCCAGATATATTTCCTCAGGAACGCATTACTGGAGACATTCTCAAGGGTCATGGTCCGCGTCGTGGCAATCTAGAACGCCTCCTTCGATACTGGCGTCCAATCATGCGTAAACCAGGTGGCTTTAGGCGGTGCAAGGTCATCCTCGCAGACCATCCTGAATTATTCCCACTAAACAACATTTGCGCTTGGCTCCACCACGAAACTACGGGATTGTGGCCAAACGAAGGATGCCACCATCCCACCATGAAAAACTGCCGTCGCAAACTAAAAAAAGGCGTAAATGGTTCACTTTTCTCAGATTCACAATTCAATAATCGTCTTCGTAAATTAAATGGTCCTGATAAGAAATCAGCAGACGATGTATTTTTTTGGGACGAATGGAATACAAAAGGTTTACAGCCTTACGAGAATGACGAGAATCCAGTAGTCACTACAGAGGATATAAAACATGCTATTTTAGTATTAGTTGACTTCTCTACAATGGAGCCAGACTTCTGTGACTACCTTCGCGACGATTCTCAATGGGATTACGAAGGCGAAATGGACGATGGTGCAATGTTTAAGTCCGCTGTTCCACCAAGCGAGGATTGTGGATGCGATAAATGATTATTTACGATTTGCAGAAACCGAGTAAATGTTGCCCAAATTCCGTGGTTACTGTTCGTCGTCATATCGTCGAAACGAACCGCCAGCCACAGGGCGGAAGCATTCTTTTTTCTCAAAAGGCCGTAAATCCAGAAATAGTCACATACAAAGCACTTTCTCAGTCCCACGGAACTAGATTTAAGTACGAAGTTAAAAGAGTAGGGCTGGTTGGCTCTAGTGGGAAATTGGGACAAACACTACAGGCTGCTGGTTCCTATGTCCTTCCTGGAGATTCGTCTCCATTGCGTAGCCCGGTTAGGTCCGGTCTATTCACGGCAATAACTCCCGGAGTACCTAACTTCAGTAGGCCACGCGGCCCCAAGAGGGACAGAACAGCAAGATGCCCTGAAGGATATCAATACGGTGGTCGTTTTACTAATAACGAACTATCCACATGTGGAGCCCAACTATTTGACATTCCAGGACCACTGGGGGTCGTTATTGGCGTAATTGCCCGAGCACTTCGTCGTGGCGAACGAGCCGTAGCCGATGCCATGCAAGGGACCCCATTGACCCCTGGGGATTATGGTGGCAGCCTCATAGATTCACGTCGACCACAAATACCGCGCGTCGCAGACGCTAATCCAGCCTCACGGATGGCCGAAATTACCCGCCTTGCAAAAGAGATGGGCGCTCCCAAAATCAATGCTTCACGCATGGTGCGTCGTGATGGATTTGTTCTTGAACCAGTAGTAACACCAAGAGTCCTTCGCGCAATTCCAGACAACAGAGACATGGAGGGTGCCGCATATCTTATGCGAATCAACGACCTTCCAAGCCTGGGTCAAGATGAATTAGGACTTCTTTCCAATACTGGAGTAACTAATCTAACCTATGTTCTTCCAGGTGGCTCAACAATCACTCTCGAAAAGGTACGCTCATTAACCGTTGGCGAGCGCCGCAAACTTGGTAGAACAGTCAATTCAGCAGCAGCGATTGATAATTCAGAAAATCCAACCGCCCGTCTCATGAAGGTAGCCCAAGAAACTGGCGATGGTATTAAGTATTCCGAAAATTTTGTAAGCGTGAATAGACCCCATGAAATTGTTAGGGGTAGAAATGGGAAAAAGACGGAACGGTGGGTTCGTGAACTTCTTGACGGCATCCCAGTGGCAGAAACAGCGCCATCACGTGAGACTTCGTCTGTTGCCGCAATAGCCGACAAGATTAAAGACGTAGATGAGGCTGCAGCCTTTATTGAGCAGGGTGGAAGCCTGGCAAGAATTTCGCCGGATATTCTTCAGCAGGCCCTCACAAAAAACAATTTATTCCGCTTGCGAGATATGGGCAATGGAGTCACTCGGCTTGATGGCCCTAGAGGCAAAACTTATTCAATTTATCAATCTCGCAATGAGTTTGACCATATCAATAGCACTTATGCTTCCGATATTCAACAACATCTGGGCCTAGAGTCGCCAGATGTGTATCCGATTGGTTCGGGTAGTCGCCGTAATTATCTTATGGATTCGACACTAAATACCTACCCTGGAATAACTCCACGTCGAGACATTCCAATGAATCAAGTTAGTCCAAAAAAAATGGCATCACTATTTGTCTCTGACTATTTGAGTGCCAATAGAAACAGAAATCCGCTGTCAATAGAAGTGATGCAATTAGCGGACGAAAATGTTCCAGTAGTCAATTCCTTTGACTCAGAATTAACAGACTTGGCTAAAATAAAGATTGCAGACCGTAATAAGGGCGCAATTGAAGACATGCGCTCATTGTCTGCCAATGGCGTTTTCGGCAAATATTATGCTGAACTTAAAAAATCACAGCAAAATCAGTACATTACTGAAATTAGGGAATTAATTGCACGGGCTCGCCTATTTAATTTTGTAAACTTTAAAGAGAGACTTCAGCGTGATGGCGCGCTTTCCGATGCGGAACTTGCACATGTTGACATTATTAATACAATCAGCAAGCAAAGGCTGAATATTCTCGAAAATCAACAGGAAAGACTTGTTGAAATACTCGGAGGTAACAAGTGAAAAATTACGCCATCCTTAGAGACGCGGTCGAGGAAAAAGTATTTGGCCTCGTCATTGAAAAAGATGGTGGTTTTCGTTTCTACGGAGCCGATGACAGAGCAAAAGAGTGGGCTAATTGGGCTAACTCGACATCACTCAAGTCCCTACAAGAAGCACTTCCGGTTGGCGTCATTGCCACCGACAAGCGTCCATTAGTGAATGATACTGAATTATTTATTGAATCACTTATTGAATCTGCATCAAATGCTGGCGAAATAAAGAAGCCGACTTTTTCATACAAGAGTTCATATGTTACTAGAGCAAACTCATCAACCCCGTCAGCCCGAGATTTTCAACTGCGTTCGTTCAATATCGACGCCAGACAGAATGCCATCAACTTCAAGGTTTACGCATTTAAGAATGACCAGAAGTCATCTTCGCTAATGGCGAAAATTCGTTCGGCTGGTCTTGGCTTCAATGAAAAAACCGGTGAATTCAGAAGCAATGACATAACAATTTCTCATTCCTCGCTACAGCAGAATATCGAAACTACATACACCAAGTCGCTACAGCGCAATATTGGTTTCAATGTCATGGCAGCCAAGAATGTTTATGCTAAATCACTCAGTCCTTTCTATACGCACCCCAAAGTCATTGAACTCAAAAGACTCGGTGGTGCAATTGGTCCAAAGTTGGGTCGTGGACTACGTTCCGCTCCGATGGGAATGGTATTCGTCGACGTTACCGGAGCGATTGATGCTGACAAGGATGGCATTGTCTTTGAGGGTAAGCCTGGATTAGAACGACCAATTATTCCTAAATTCATTCTTCCAGAAGGTGTCGGTCGTCGTGTGGCTTCACTGATTGGTGGAGCAGCAGAACAGAATGAAAAGAATCGCCGCTCGGGCGCGAATGGTGGTGGAGTAATTGACGAGGCAAAACTTCGCAGTATTCTCGGAACTGACGCCTCATCCCTCAATAAATTAAATGCTCCTTCTCCGTTGACTGATAGCGATAACGCAAATGCCACTGGCATGCGTTCTATTGCTGGGAACATTAGAAGTCGACGTGATGCGATTATCGCTAAACGTACTGGCTCGATAGACCTGTCTAGGGTTGGGCGTGGTGAAAAGACTCAGTTGAATACCGGCGATTCGCGCGCTGTTGAAAAAATGACATGGGATGATTCGGCAAAGGAATTAATTGTCACGTTTGCTGGTGGTCGCACATATACGTACAACAACGTCGACGACAGTTGGGTTGATGAACTAGAGAAAAATCCTGATGCACTCGGTCGCATCATGAATGACATCAAGAAGGCTGGATACGATTTCACTTCAGGTGGAACCCACGCTCCAGACAAAACGCTTGCCAGCAGAATGCAGGGTCGCCGTGAGGCGGCAGGAATGCGCTCGGCTAGAACCGGCAACAATAACCCGCTCAAGCAATCCGAAGTAGATGAACTTTTCTTCGACAATGCTGCATGGTCAAATGATGCGCTTCAGTTCGGTATAGATACGGACTCTCGTGGGAATTATGATATTGAGGGAAATAATCCATTGTCAGATGTTTTGTATCGAGAATTCCCCGGCAGATTCAATGTAGATGAAGGTGGCAGAGTCGGAGTACCACGCCAAGACCCTGAAGTTGTTTTTGATTCCTCAAACATGAGCGATGAAGAACTTGCTCTTTTCACTGACATTCTCGCAGAAAATGACCCTGCAGTCTTGAAAGATTTCCCTACTAGTTCAGGTACTGGCATGTCCTCTCGCAAGGGACCAGACGCGACTACTAAAAAGACGAATTTGTCCGAAACGAAGTGGAAAGGCAAGCGTCTTTCAGATGATTTGCTAAGTAGGGAAGATTTAAGTGGAGAAGACCTTTCTGGTGCCAATCTCGAAGGTGTGAATTTAAGTAATAAAAACTTCACTGGAGCGAATTTAAGCGAAGCCAATTTATATGAAGCCAATTTGCAAGGCGCCCGCCTCGTAGATGCTGACCTTTATGCAGCCGATTTAATTAAAGCAAATCTCGAAGATGCAAATCTCGAAGGCGCACGTCTAGAGTATGCCGATTTGCGTGAAGCAAATTTATTAGATGCCAATTTGAATGGAGTAAATTTAAACGATGCTCAACTTGGTTTTGCAAATCTAGACAAGGTTGACCTTGGGGGCGCCAAACTCAGTGGCGCTGACCTAACTGGGGCATCATTATGGAAAGCAAATCTTGAAAATGTAGACCTGAGTAATGCTTATTTAGGCAATATTAAATATATGACAAATGCCAAACTACAGGGGGCAAATCTCAGAGATGCAGACCTCAGAGGTACGGACTTGTCCATGGCAGACATGACAGATGCAGACCTCAGGAATGTCGATTTTACTGGCGCAAACCTAGATGGTGCAATTTTTTCTGGAGCAAATCTAAATGGCACAAAACTAGATAAGGGCTGGGAACAAAGCGTTGGCATGCGCTCATCAAGGAAGCCAAGCAATAATGACTTTGACACGAATAGATTTCTTCCCTCATTGGCTGACAGAGAAAACTACGTTGCTAGTGACGAATACGAAGCAGACCTAGAGGATTGGCTCACTCGTTTTCCAAGAAAGACAGAAGCGGATTTCCGACGCAGCAAGACGTTCATGGAAAACGTAAGCATGTTTAATCCAGGCCCGGATGTCTCTGAATTCTCAAGAGAAGCAGACATTTACGACGGATGGTCTCCTGAGGAAATTGATTCAGGCCTACCCGACACTCTCTGGCGAGGTATGAGTTCACGTACTAGTGGCCTCACTCCAGAAGGCAAACGCGATATTAATGACGCAACAAAGAAGTTGTCAGATTTCTCGCGCAATTCAGCGTTTGGTGACGTGTATCCAGGTGCAGAAAAATTTGACAGCAATAAGAGACTGCATCAATCCATTAGTGACATGTTCGAGGATGCAGACATGCCTTCGCAACGTGTTCAAGATGTTCTCAATGCCATACAGGCACTTAAAGAAGTCTTTGGTGAGGATTCCGACGTTGGAATTAGCGACCGCGTTGAGTACGCATTAGACTATATCGCCCCAACATTTGACTCACGCGTTGCATTGAGCGGTGGCGTTCGACGTAGTAGCGGTAGTGTTGCCCCCAATTCAGGCATGGGTTCACGCACTAGTGGCGCTGTACGACCCGCTGGATTTACTCAGCGTTCACGCACGGCAATGCTGGAAAGAACAGCAATCGGCTCACCAACAGGAATGCGTTCTGCCCGGAAGAGTGCGCTCTACAAGGCGCATGAGATAAGTCCAGGGCAACAGAGGGCTTCTGCTAATGATGGGCAATTATGGGAAACCCTATCGCCCGCAGATAGGCAGTTATTTGCCGAAAGGGCACGTGCGCGTGAAAGCGAACTTATCGACATGTTGTTCGACAAGTTTGATATTCCAGTCAATGGAACAGATAGACGTCTTCTTGACGAGACGTTGCCAGCAAAAGAACGTGCAAAAATAATGAAACAAACAGGGGGAGGAAATCCGTGGGTTGTCGCAAACCAAGATGCCTATGGTCATTTCCTTCTTGCAGAAGAAGGGCTTAAGCCTTTATTTTCTGGCGAGTATGGCGTTCAGAAAAAAGCAAAAGAACTAGCCAAGGAAGCGCGTGAGCATCTTGCCAAGGGCGAAATAAAAGAACATAAAGAAAAAGTCACAAAACTAACCACCCTTCTGCGTCTATCCGATGACCTGGAGACGCTTAGTGCAGCGCGCATACAGGGAGATGCCGATGATTCACTCATTGACAAAAATGACTCATACGACTTCGCCATTGACCATTTACATCCAGTTTCCAAGGCAAGAATTATGGACATTGGCGCAACGACGACGACTAAGGGCAAGAACTCTGCCCCAGTGGAGAAAATAAATCCCTATTCAAAGTCTGGCTCGAATAGGCCTTTTGAGTTCAATTTTTCTAAAGCACAAATGGCTGCAACTTCAACCGCAATCAATGTACCTGGACGTCCATTAAGCGAAAAAGACGACATTCTTCGTTCTGCTGGAGTTCCTGGAGATGACGTCAAGGTAAAGAAAGCAAGCAGAGTTGGTGGATTACTTGATTTCTTACGTACAAAAACACAAGACCTAAGTAAGGCTGACGAAAAAGCCAAAGAACGCCGAATCAAAAAGATGCGCCAACAAGGCATAAACATTGGTTCAGTACAGGTTGGCGAGCGAAAGACTGACAGGCCGTCACTCCTTGACAAGCGAGCAATGAAGATAAGCCGTATTGCTCGAAAGAAACTACTCAATGCGAAGGCTCGCAAGATGGACGCTCTTGATAAGAGTGCGGCAGGCAACAACGACTCCGTGCCATTAATTGCTTCTGCTGAGTCTGGTGCAAGAATGCTGACACCAGGTGGCATCCTTGCTCTTTCTAAAGACCTCAAAGTAGGCGAAAGAGAATGGAAAAAGGCCTACAACAGTAAGGGGCGAAATGACAGCGGACACTCCCTCGCATTTGCATGGGAAGCGGCGGGCATGAATGGAACTCCAAACCCAATTAATGAAGAAGAATATAGCGCACTCCTTGCTGCCGGTTGGATGCCAATCAAACGTGGAACTGGTGCTCGTGGTTATGCAATTTCGTACATGGACCATCCAAAGCGATTTCTCCCACCCGCTGGCGAAGCATATGGTCCTGGTGAATACTGGTCAACTGGTCCAAGTACTGCTTGGATTGGAGGGTACTATCCAGACCCAGGCGAACTTGGTGACGGACCAGGAGGAATTGCTGGCCTACTACCCCCGACCGCCAAAATTATGAAATCTAGCGAACTTAATACCATTCGTGAACAGCATCGTGCGTTTTCTTCACCCATTCTTGGAAACTTCTCTGGTTATCCAGAGGGAGAATTAGAAAAAACCCCACAACAAGATTTTGTTGACCAATTAGTTAGTGACGTTTTTGGAAAAATTCCACGAGATTCAGAAGTTTGGGATTCGGCCATTGGAGGAATGACATTGCAGTTAATTAGTGCACTTGAATCGAATCCATCGCCAGAAGAATATAAGAAATTGCGAAATGCGCTATTCCGCCTAACCACCCTGGTTAATCAACACGAAAACGTTTATGGTCCAATATTTGGTGCTGACGCCCTAGATGTTGGAGGTGATGTAATGTTGCTCATGAACCGTGCAGCGGTTTCGGTATTTGCTGACCCACTTCCAGTTGATGAGATTCTTTCACTCTCTCAAGGACGAGGTCTTTCGCCGGGATACGTAGTACCAGGACGTAAGTAACTAGGACAAGGAAAATAAAATGGCACAAAAAGTAGACCCACGAGAAGAATTTCATCTAGCACATAACCTCATAGGTTTGCTTATGACATTCCCTCCATTTTCAATTGACCAAGATATGAGAAAGCAGTTTCAGAATGAATCAGTTCTAGCAATTGAAAGTCTTGTTCAATCTAGTGCTAGTGATTCCGAATGGAATTCAGTACATGACACGCTAATGGAAAAGTACGCTACCGAACTAGAGGAAGCGTCATTATGGAATGCTAGAAGTAGCGGAGACACGGAAGAGGCGAAAAAGTTGGCGTTGGCCTTGGAGGGTAAGACCCCAGAAGAAATCAAAACTTATTTGTTCTTGTCCTGAATATCACTGCTTTAGGTGGATTGAAAATGGCTGCTCTATCATCGAAAACTATGTCCAAGATGAGGGCATTGCGTCAAGCACAAAAACTTGGTTGCTCTGGTGCTCATCAAATGGACGACGGAGCATGGCATCCATGTAGTAATCATGACGACTACGTCAGTGCAAAAAAGCGCATTCAGTCATCGTCCGTAATAGGGACTCCCCCACAACGAGATGCTCGTGGTTCTAATAAGATTAAAAAACAGTGGGAAACTCTAGGACAACGACCAATATCTGCAATTGACAATATCCAGGGTGGTGGCATTGTCGCCGGAGCGCCGTCTGCGCTTATTGGTGGAGGAATGGGCACAAAGTCCCTCGGGTGGGCGCCCAACGATAATGACCCAGATGTATTTAGCGATGTAGAAGTGGCGCGTAATAGGTCTCGTCAATTGGGATGTATCGGTGTTAGTCGAAGAATTTCTCGTGGTGGCAAGACTGTCTGGATGCCATGTACCAACATGAGCGACTATGCCCGCCTTGCCGGAACCACATCCCTTGGGCGTCGCCATATGCGCCAAGCAGCAGAACGAACAATCACTGAGGCTTTCAAGAAGTTAAAACCAAAGCCCAAACGCGAGCGAAGTAAATCGCTATTTTCTGAACTCCACCTAGAAACACACAAGAAAGTTCTAGCAGCGCAAGTTAATGGCGCACAGGTTGCTGAGATGGAATTTAAAGGACTTGGGCCAAAATTAGGAAGAGGCCTACGGTCCGCCCCTCCCGGTATGGTGTTTATCGACGTCACAGGAGCAATTGACGCCGACAAAGACGGAATTGTTTTTGAAGGGAAGCCGCTCGAAAGACCTATTATTCCAAGATTCACTATTCCTGAAAGTCTTGCAGGGCGTGTTTCTAAACTTATGGAAGGAACCGCTGAGCAAAACGAAAAGAATAGGCGTCTCAGCAGTGACCCTATGGCTGGCGCGATTACTGAACGTGATGTTCAAAATTTAGTTAGCAATCTTGGAGTTGGCTCATCTGGATTATCTAGTAGTCGACGAACAAGAGAGTGGGCAGAAAATACCGTACTTACTCCAGGAGTTCTTCCTCCAGTTGATGCTGGAGTTTCAATACCCAAGAAGTTTGTCAGAGCGGCTAAAGGTACAGTCAGGGCAAGAACTTGGCCAATGCGTAACGTTTCTGGAAAATATGAGAATAACAGTAACGAGCAACTGAAGTGGCTGGTTGATGACAACGTCATATCTAGCCCTGGCACGCTTCGTACTGCTCTAGAAAAAAGCCCCTACTTGGTTGGGTCACCAAAAAATCTTTCACGACGCATTGAGGACGCAGAAATTGATTACGATGCTGGTCAACAACTTGCTCGGTCATTAAAAGACCAAATCGACACAAATCCTGCGGTAGCGAATTTTATTCGGAGATATGGTCTTCCGGTCATGGTTGTGACAAACCATCAACCCAACACTGAAACTGCAAACTTTGGTCCGACCTCATGGATGTCAACAATGGCTGGGTGGGCGCCTCAGGGCTTCATAGGTTTTAATGCGGCAACCTTCCCAAGTTCTTCATTCTATGCAAACGGCGGACATCGTGACACTGACAATGTCATGAACATGCGACACGAATTGGCCCATGCATGGGAAACAATGGCCGCCAAAACAAACGATAAAGCAAAAGAACATTACATTGCACAATTTGCTGAAATGTTTCAAGGTCTGCAAGAAATTGAAGACAGAGGAGAAGCAACATTCAGAACTTCTTATCACGAGGCCGCATGGGGAACTGATGACGAGCATGAATCGGCATTAAGAATAAGCAACTATGCGGAAACTGCTCGCATTGAATGGTTTGCCGAAGCATTCGCCCATGCGACTGATGGCGATGCAAACAATCGCAACAGAGTGGACAATCTCTCAAAGCAAAATATGGCAGCGGTTCTTGGTTTAGATATGTGGGAATTGGAATCAATGCTCGGTGGGAATGGCTTCTCTTCTTTTGATGACGACCCATTCTCTGGGGGTATGGCTTCATCGCAAAGATTTGGAAATTCGATTTTCCCATCATCAGATAATTTAGACTCGAAAGAATATGTTGATTGGCTAAATCAAAATCCTGGATATATTGACGATGCTCCATTAGAGATGCTGTTGCGAACAGGCTCTGAATCACTTAACGAAAATCGTCGCATGGGCATGCGCTCGTCCACGGGCCTACTAGGCAAAGACGAACAACGCGCACGAGCAATAATTTTCGACAGGGTAGATAAAAGCAAACTTGGCAAACAGCAACCCACATATCATCACGTTGGGGGCATCCCTGGTTCGGGTAAATCTACACTAGTCACTACTGGGGTTCTTGGTGTACCAAATAGTAACAACGCTTTTCATATTGACCCAGATGAGATAAAAACACACATGGACGGGTGGGGTGGTGGGCGTGGCGCTCAAGCCTTGCACCCACGCTCACGACGCTTGACCGACCTATTTATGGCCGAAGCGGCAGAATCGCATGGAGATGTTGTCGTTCAAGGAATAGGCAAACGAACAGAACATCTTGCAATGATGCGTGATGCTGGATACAGAACTGTTGGCCATTTTGTCTACGTCCCATCCAAGGAAGCGGATGCAAATATTAGCAAGCGTGCGGAGAATGGCGGAGCAATTCTTGGTAATGGATATGGTAGTCACATATCGGATGAGTTGCGTTCACGAGGAACTATTTCCAGACAAATAACGTCTGGTCTTTATGACGAATTTTATCTTTGGGATAATACTGGGCGCACTCCGAAAATTGCTGCAGAACGCCGCCAGGATGGGACATTCATTATTCATGACCAAAAAGTTTGGGATAAGTTTTTTGGGGACAAGAAGTATGGCGCTGGTTCATTGAGTAATGCCGAATGGGCAAAACAATACTTTGAAGAGAGAATGCCAGAATCTGGCGGAATGAGTTCCAGCAGGGGCGTTCGAAGAAATTCAATATCGCTAAATTCAGTAAATAATATTCTTGAAAATTCAAATTTCTTGCCGGATATATCGGCAAAAGAAGATGCTCGTTTATTGAACGGTCTACTCAAACGAGATAATGGCCGCACTTTACTAAGCGACCACAAGTTGGAAAATATGGATGTATCAAACCTCTACATCTCATTTCCTGAATTTAATAACGTTGACATCGAGAATTGCGACATAACAAATGGCGTGATGTCTAATGGAACTTTTATAAACCTATCCGCTAGAGACATAGACATGACGAACGGAGACTTCTCTCATTCATTTTTTGCCAATTCATCCATTGATGGCTCTTATCTGGCTGGTTCAAATTTCTCAAATAGTATCATCGTTGGGAATTTGTCTCTAAAAAATACAGACCTTCGTGGTGCAAATCTATCAAATTTAACTTTCTCTGACGAAAACGGATATGCGACTATTGACCTAGAGGGCTCCATGCTTGATGGTGCCTACTTAGGGAACACTGACCTGACCCGATTAGTCGCCAATGAGAATACTGAATGGGGCGACGTAAACGTTGGATACATGAACTCTACAATACCGCGCAGTCTTCGTTCTGAAGGACTTAAGGAAGAAGAAAGACTCAACTCGCTCCACCTTATGGGCGCAGGAGAAATACATGGGGCATTCAATGATGCACTTATAGATGTCAACTCCTCTAAGGACAAAGCCACAAAAATTAGTGCGCTCAACAATATTGATGCCATACATTCTCATCTTTCTGGTATTAACACAGAACTGATGACAATGGAGGATGACCGACGACTCACTCTTGAAAGATTTAATTCAACAACATCGCAATTGCTCTCGATGAAAAACAGTAAATTGAGCGACGGTTCTTTAATTAACCCAGTCAAATTTATTGAATCTAACGATATTGCAGGATGGGTAAAAGAAGTCAATTCGACCAGAGAGAAAAATCCATCAGCGTTTAAGGATATGCCTCCGAATAAGTTATTGGCAGATGCATCGCAGATACACAGAGAGCAACAAATATTACTTGATTCTTTAAATAAGTTTGACTCTGAAATATCTGAGGCAAAACAAAAACAAACTCTTCTTTCTTCTATTAACGCAATATTGTTTGCAGATAAAGACAATGTTTTTGGTACAAAATTAACAATTCCAAAAAAAGCAAATCGTG
>Ga0209299_1000184_pt1 | contig 34873 bp, 24 predicted proteins | sample S_140806_MF_Meta_FD_187326 | JGI IMG/M metagenome (GOLD analysis project Ga0209299, IMG submission 187326) | Freshwater microbial communities from Lake Simoncouche, Canada to study carbon cycling - S_140806_MF_MetaG (SPAdes) (version 2) | ecosystem: Environmental > Aquatic > Freshwater > Lake ...
TTTCATCTAAATATCGCTTGAATCGGCGAGTAATCACATGATGCATCGCTCTTGTATCGTCAAAACCAGCTTCATCTGAAATGGAGAACCTTCGATAGTCACTCTTTTTTGGTTGTCCATCCTCAAAAACCACCATTGAAGCCACCATGCTGGTTCCTTGAATATTTGAAATATCAAAGCATTCGATTCTAAGCGGCAACTCTGCCAACTCTAGTTGCTCTGCGATTTCAGCTAAAGCAGAGCCACTTACCGCAGCATCATTTGCTCGTTTACTTAAATACTGAATCAACGATTGATGGGCATTTCGTTTAACCGTTTGTATAAGGTCAAACTTTTCACCGCGCTGTGGTTCTATTAAAGCAACATTTGCACCTCGCTGCTTGCTCAGCCATTCCTCAAGCACTTTAGAATCCTCTGGTAAATGATCCACTAAAATTTCAGATGGCGGCTTATTATCTGCATATATTTTTCCAAGCATGGCTGAGATAATTCCCTCATCCTCAAGCAAGTTTGCCCGGTCTACTATCCATGATCTTGAGCCAGTTATTCGGCCAGCAGTAATAATGAATTGTGATAAAGCAGCGTGTGTTATCTCTTCATGAATTGCTAGAACGTCCGCATCAATGTTTTCATTCAAAAATCGATCAGTAGATTCAAATGCTTTATTTACGGCCTCTAGTTGGTCGCGCAACTTAGCTGCTTTTTCGAACTCCTCAGCTGCTGATGCAACATTCATCTCATTTTCAATCCGAGTTGATATATCTTCTGGGGATTTTTCCAAGAAGTTAACTAGGTCATTAGCTAATTTACGATGCTCATCTGGGCTAACCCAATTAACACATGGTGCAACGCATTTACCAATATCTCCCAATAAACACTGCCGCTTAGTTCTTACCGCAGATTGAAAATTTGATTCACTGCAAGTACGAACTGGATATATTTTAATTAGAGTCTCAAATGTACTCCGCAATGCCCAAGCATGAGAATATGGTCCAAAATATCGAACCCCTGGAATTTTCTTAGATCTGGAAATAAATAATCTTGGAAATTCAGATTTTAAATCTATAGCTAAATGAGGATATGACTTATCATCTTTGAACTGCACATTGAAATCTGGGCTGTACTGCTTAATCCAAGTAAACTCTAATTGAAGTGCCTCCACCTCGGTTTTTACTAAGGTCCAATCAACTCGCACGGCAGTGTTTACCATTTTTCTTGTTTTAATCTGCAAATTGCTTCCAAAGTATGAACTGAGTCGATTCTTTATATTTTTTGCTTTTCCAACATAGATTATCTTTTCATCTTTATCGAAAAAACGATAAACACCGGGATCGGTTGGTAAATTGGTCGGGCGATAACTCTGTGGGTCAGCCATAACTTACTTCCTTAATACTTGAGCTAAAAATTTTCCGGTATAGCTCTTACTATTTTTTACAATATCTTCAGGCCGTCCTTCAGCCACTACTAATCCACCACCTGACCCGCCCTCTGGACCTAAATCAATTACCCAATCTGCAGATTTAATGACATCCAAGTTATGCTCAATGACAATAACGGTATTACCAGTATCAACTAATCTATTTAAAACAAGAAGTAACTTACGAACATCTTCAAAATGCAGACCTGTGGTCGGTTCGTCCAAAACATAAATTGTTCTTCCAGTTGATCTGCGTTGCAATTCGGTTGCTAGTTTTACTCTCTGTGCTTCTCCACCAGAAAGAGTTGGAGCTGATTGACCGAGCCTTACATAACCAAGTCCAACATCACAAAGGGTCTTTAAAAATCTCGCAATTGCGGGTACAGATTCAAAGAAATTATTTGCTTCCTCGATTGGCATATCAAGTACTTGAGCAATTGTTTTACCCTTGTAGTGCACCTCTAGAGTTTCGCGGTTATACCTAGCCCCATGACAAACCTCGCAGGGCACATAGACATCAGGCAAAAAATTCATCTCGATAGTTATCGTTCCGTCACCAGAACAGTTCTCACATCGGCCGCCTTTTACATTGAATGAAAATCTGCCTTGCTGGTAACCACGAACCTTTGCTTCACTCGTCTCGGCAAAAAGTGCTCTAACTTTGTCAAAAACACCCGTATAAGTTGCTGGATTTGATCTAGGTGTTCTGCCAATTGGTGATTGATCAACGTGAACAACTTTGTCTAATTGATCAAGTCCAGTAATGGTTCGATGGCGCCCAGGAACAATTCTGGCTCCGTTTAACTTGTTAGCAAGTACTGAATATAAAATATCGTTGACTAGGGTTGATTTACCAGATCCACTTACTCCGGTAACAGCTACAAAAGCTGCAAGTGGAAAGGTCACATCAATATTTTGCAGATTATTCTCTTTTGCTGCTTTAACTGTTAAAGATTTCTTTTCATCAATTGGTCTACGTTTTTTGGGAATGGCAATTACAGATCTACCCGATAGATAAGCTCCGGTAATTGAGTTTTTAGCGGCTATTAATTGCTCATAGCTGCCCGACGAAACAACCTCTCCCCCATGCTCGCCAGCGCCCGGACCAATATCAACAATCCAATCCGCAGTTCTAATAGTGTCCTCATCATGTTCAACCACAATTAGTGTGTTTCCCAGATCTCTTAATCTTGTGAGTGTCTCAATCAATTTACGATTATCACGTTGATGTAAACCAATACTTGGTTCATCTAATACATATAGAACACCCGTTAACCCAGACCCGATCTGCGTTGCAAGTCTAATTCGCTGTGCTTCACCTCCCGATAAAGTTGCAGCAGGCCTTGCTAACGATAGGTAATCAAGCCCAACATCAAGTAGAAAACCTAATCGAGCATGGACCTCTTTTAGCACCCGTTCTGCAATCTTTTTCTCCCGGGCTGAAAGTGATATTTCCTTTAGGAATACTGCGCACTCTGCAATTGAAAACTCACATATTTCTGCAATATTTTTTCCACCTAAGGTAACAGCAAGCACTTCCGGCTTTAGTCGACTGCCATTGCAAACCGGGCAAGGTGTTTGACGCATATAGGCCTCGTACTTATCACGACTGAAATCACTGTCGGTTTCTGAATGTCTTCTATGAATAAATGGAATTACTCCTTCAAAACCAGTCGTGTAATTACGGACTCGGCCGTAACGGTTCTTGTATTTAACATGTACTTCATAATCCCAACCATGCAAAATTGCATCTTTCACCTTTTCAGATAACTTCTTCCATGGGTTATCAAGTGAAAATTTAAGATCGGTGGCAAGGCCTTCTAAGAGTCTCAAGAAGTACTCTGAAGACTGGCCTCCAGACCATGGCGCAATTGCACCTTCATAAATTGAAATTGAATCATCTGGAATTAGTAACTCCTCATCCACTTCAAGCTTTGTACCAATTCCGGAGCAATCTGGACACGCACCAAATGGTGAATTAAATGAAAATGATCTTGGTTCTAACTCCTCAAAAGATAATTCGCATTCATGGCAGGCCATATGCTCGCTAAATGATTTTTCTTTGTTTGGATCTCCTACTTTTAGATCAACAAAATCTAAAATTACTAAACCACTTGCTAATCTAAGCGCCGTTTCGATGGAGTCTGTAATACGTGATTTGCTCTCAGCTTTAACACTTAAGCGATCTACAACGACCTCGATTGTGTGTTTTTCTTGTTTTTTAAGTTTTGGTACCTCAGAGATTTGATATACAACTCCATTTACTCTCACTCTTGAGTACCCTTGAGTTGTAAAATCTTTGAACAGATCGAGAAATTCACCTTTTCTGGCCCGAATTACTGGAGCAAGTACTTGAAATTTACTGCCCTCAGACATTTGCAATATTTGATCAACAATATTTTGAGGTGTTTGCTTTGCGATTGCTTTGCCGCATTTAGGACAGTGAGGTTTTCCAGCACGAGCAAATAAAAGGCGAAGGTAGTCATAAACTTCCGTGATCGTTCCAACTGTTGAGCGTGGATTTCGATTGGTGGATTTTTGATCTATTGAAACTGCTGGAGATAACCCTTCTATGAAATCAACATCTGGCTTATCCATTTGCCCTAAAAATTGGCGGGCATAAGCAGAAAGGGATTCCACATACCGTCGTTGACCTTCAGCAAATATTGTGTCAAAAGCAAGGGATGATTTTCCAGACCCAGATAGACCAGTAAAAACAATCAATGAATTCCGTGGCATATCAAGTGACACGTTCTTAAGATTATGTTCACGAGCACCACGAACTATCAAACGATCGTTCATTAGTTGCCGGCCTCCTGCATTCCCTTTAATTCACGCTTTAGTTCTCGAATTTCATCCCGTAATCTAGCGGCTAGTTCAAAACTTAACTCAGCAGCAGCAGATTTCATCTGCAATGTTAGTGATTCAATCAGGGCAATTAGCTCCTGCCTTGGTAGTGAATGGGCATTTTTACTATGGATTCCACTAGTAAAGCCAATTTTTTTACTAGTTGCGGCCAAATCCTCTGTGTCATCAATCTCTTTTGCAATCAGATCTGTAATATCGGCAATTTTTTTACGAAGCGGGGTTGGATCAATTCTATGCTCGGTGTTATATGCAACTTGCTTAGCCCTTCGACGATTAGTCTCATCAATCGCGTTGGTCATAGATTTTGTCATGTTATCGGCATACATGTGCACCTCACCAGAAACATTTCTGGCAGCTCTACCAATTGTTTGAATCAATGAAGTTGTCGATCTTAAAAAGCCCTCTTTATCTGCATCCAAAATTGCAACAAGTGAAACCTCGGGTAGGTCTAATCCTTCTCGCAGAAGATTAATGCCTATTAAGACATCATATTCGCCAGTTCTGAGCTCTCTTAATAATTCAACTCTTCGCAGCGTATCTACCTCAGAGTGCAAGTATCTAACTTTTACTCCAAGCCCCAGCATGTAATCGGTTAAATCCTCTGACATTTTCTTAGTCAAAGTTGTGACAAGTACTCGCTCATTTTTTTCTGCTCGAATTCTTATCTCATTTATCAAGTCATCAATTTGACCCTTAATTGGTTTAACAACAATCTTTGGATCGACTAGTCCGGTTGGACGAATTACCTGTTCAACTACATCGTTATTTACCTTTTCTAATTCGTATTTACCTGGAGTAGCAGAGAGATAAACCTTTTGCCCACACCTATCTAGGAACTCAAGAAACTTTAACGGCCGATTATCCATCGCGCTAGGTAATCTAAATCCATGCTCTACTAATGTTCTCTTTCTAGCAGCATCTCCCTCATGCATAGCTCCGATTTGTGGCACCGTCACATGAGACTCGTCAATTACAACTAAGAAATCCTCTGGAAAGTAATCAAGTAAGCAGTTTGGTGCAGAACCAGGTGCTCGGCCATCTAATTGACGAGAGTAGTTTTCAATACCCGAACAAAAACCTAGTTGTTGCATCATTTCAATATCAAAGGTGGTACGCATCTTTATTCGCTGCGCTTCAAGTAATTTTCCAGATCTTTCAAACTCATCTACACGTTTTTCTAGCTCTGCCTCAATCTCTCCAATGGCACGCTGCATAGTTTCAGGACCTGCTGCATAGTGTGTTGCAGGAAATATATACATTTCGCTTTCGTCACGAACTATCTCCCCAGTTAATGGGTGTAGTGTCATTATTTTCTCTATCTCATCACCGAACATTTCAATTCGTAGAGCCAACTCTTCATACATCGGGATTATTTCGATAGTGTCGCCTCTTACCCGAAAAGTTCCCCGTTCAAATGCCATGTCATTTCGTTTGTACTGGATATCAACAAATTTCCTTAGCAATTGGTTTCGATCAATTGAATCCCCTACCTTTAAGCGAACCATTCGATCTACATATTCCTGTGGTGTACCTAAACCATAAATACAAGAAACTGTTGCTACAACAATTACATCTCGTCTAGTTAGTAGAGAGTTAGTTGCAGAGTGTCGCAACCTTTCTACTTCATCATTGACTGATGAATCTTTTTCAATAAATGTATCTGTCTGAGGAACATAAGCTTCTGGTTGGTAGTAGTCGTAGTAAGAAACAAAGTACTCCACAGCATTGTTTGGGAGTAACTCTTTGAATTCATTAGCAAGCTGTGCTGCCAAGGTTTTATTTGGAGCAATAACGAGAGTAGGTCTTTGTAGTTGTTCAATTAGCCAAGCAGTAGTCGCAGATTTACCAGTTCCAGTCGCACCAAGCAACACAATATCCTGCTCGCCTTTGCCAATGCGTTTTGTTAATTCAGCTATTGCAGCTGGCTGATCTCCGGCTGGAACATAATCGCTTATTACTCTAAATGGCTCAACTCTTCTTGCTAGATCGGTTATTGGCCTCATTACTTACCCACATTTTTTGATAACAATTGCTCCCATATTTTCTCAACTTGATCTGTGAGCTCCTGTTCGTTTTTCTCATTGACTATCACTGAATCTGCAATGTCCTCTCGCATCTGATCAGTTGCCTGTGCGCCCATACGCTGCTTTATTTGATCATTTGTTAAGCCCCGTTTAATCAATCTTTCACTGCGAATACTTTCAGAGGCTGAAACAGTAATTATATGGTCGAACTTGTAATCATGATTTGATTCCACTAAAAGCGGAATTTGGTTAATTACAATCGAATCGGGCGAAGCATTGGAAACTACCTTTGCGAATGCTTTACGAATTAAAGGATGTGTTATCTGCTCCAGTTCAGAACGCTTTGCAGGATCTTTAAATATTAAAGATGCCAGAATTTGTCGATCAATTTCACCATTCTTTAGTATTTCATCACCAAACTTGGCAACAACCTCATTAAAGCCAATACTTCCCCGCTCTATTACATCTCTAGCTAATTGATCAGAATCGATCACGGTAGCGCCAAGTTGCGCGAAAATCTGCCCAACTGTTGATTTACCGGATCCAATTCCGCCGGTTAAAGCCACTACTAACATAAGTTAAACCCTACCCAATAAAAAATGGCCCCAGTTTCCTGAGGCCATTTTAAGTTAATTTTTACTCTGCTACCGGTGCAGCAGGGGCTGCAGCATCGGCTGCCTTAGCCTCAGCTTTTTGTTTCTTATGAGCCATGAAACGTGATTGCGCTTCTGCATATTGGCGCTCCCACTCTTCGCGTTGAGTCTCATAACCTGGCTTCCATTCTTGAGTGTCAGAATCAAAACCTTCTGGGTAGATGAAGTTACCGGCAGCGTCATATCTTGCTGGCATTCCATATTGAGTTGGATCAAATGCTTCAACCTCAACCTCTTGGCCTTCGTTTGCTTGCTTAAGGGAAAGTGAGATACGTCGACGCTCTAAATCAATATCGATTATCTTTACAAATAACTTATCGCCAACTTGAACAACCTGTTCTGGAATTTCAACATGTCGCTCAGCAAGCTCAGATATGTGTACTAACCCTTCGATACCTTCAAATACCTTTATGAATGCACCGAATGGAACTAATTTAGTAACCTCACCTGGCACAACTTGATTAATTGTGTGAGTGCGAGCAAATGCCTGCCATGGATCTTCCTGAGTGGCTTTAAGTGAAAGTGAAACGCGTTCTCTTTCAAAATCTATCTCTAATACTTCAACAGTAACCTCATCGCCAACCTCTACTACCTCAGATGGGTGATCGATGTGCTTCCATGAAAGCTCTGATACGTGAACTAATCCGTCTACTCCACCTAGATCAACAAATGCACCAAAGTTAACAATTGATGAAATTACGCCAGAGCGAACTTGACCCTTTTGTAATTGGTTTAGGAATGTAGTTCTAGACGCAGATTGTGACTGCTCCAAAAATGCGCGACGTGATAGAACAACATTGTTGCGGTTTTTATCAAGTTCAATTATTCGACACTCTACTTCTTGACCAATATAAGGAGTCAGATCACGTACACGGCGCATCTCAACTAATGATGCAGGTAAGAAACCACGAAGTCCGATGTCAACAATTAAGCCACCTTTAACAACTTCAATGACAATTCCTTTAACAACTTCATCGCGCTCTTTCTTTCCTTCAACATCTCCCCAAGCTTGCTCGTATTGGGCACGCTTTTTGGAAAGAATTAAACGTCCTTCTTTGTCTTCTTTCTGTAGAACTAAAGCTTCAATTCGATCTCCAACTTTTACAAGTTCGCTAGGAGCAACATCATGGCGAATAGACAATTCGCGGGATGGAATTACACCTTCTGTTTTGTAGCCAATATCAAGTAATACTTCTTCGCGATCGATTTGAACAACAATGCCTGAGACTAAGTCTCCGTCGTTGAAATTTTTGATTGTGCCTTCGATAGCGGCTAAGAAATCTTCTGCAGATCCAACATCATTTACAGCAATTTGAGAGGGGGTCATTAGGTAGGTGTACTCCGTGGGTAAATCAACTAGTAGGGACAGGGACGCGCAAGGTTACTTACGATTAGACCATAGGGTCAAACCGGTTAATGCCCAGATAAAGGATTTAGCAAATATTCGACGGTTTTGGTCACTAAATGGGGCCAATATCTTCTAATAATCGCCTTTGCGCCTTGAATGGCCTATCAAATCCTCTGCCTAGCGATAAAGCAAGATGCTTGATCAACTACCGCTAATCAATTAGTGCGCTGCTAAATCCCAGCTTTTTCCAAAACCAATATTTACATCCAATGGCACATTTAATTTGTAGGCGTTAGACATCTGATTTCTTACAATGTCCTCAATTATTTCTTTCTCATCGGGCGCTACTTCAAGAATTAACTCATCATGCACCTGTAGCAATATTCTGGATTTAAGATTTTTATCATTTATTTGCGATTCGACTTTTAGCATCGCTATTTTAATGATGTCTGCTGCAGAACCTTGAATAGGAGCATTGAGTGCGGCTCGCTCTGCAACCTCTCGCCGCATACGATTTTCATGATTTAAATCTGGCAAGTATCGCTTTCTTCCCAAAATTGTTTCGGTATAACCCTTTTCCCGTGCTGTTACTACAACAGTTTTTAGATAATCTCTAATGCCACCAAATCTTTCAAAGTACTTGCTCATGAGATCACTTGCTGATGCGGGATCAATATCTAACTGCTGTGCTAGCCCGAACGAGGACAATCCATATGCTAATCCATACGACATAGCTTTTATTGTCCGTCGCATCTCCGCATCAACATCAGTATGCTTAACATTAAATACTTGCGAGGCAACCGTAGAATGCAGGTCCTCACCAGATTCAAAAGCAGCAATCAACCCAGCATCGTTAGATAAATGCGCCATAATTCGCATTTCAATTTGGCTATAATCAGCTGTTAATAGATCCGTAAATGGATTCTGTGCAATAAAACAATCTCTAATTTGTCTACCCTCATCAGTTCTAATTGGAATATTTTGTAGATTCGGATCGGTAGACGAAAGGCGCCCAGTTGCAGCCACAGTCTGCTGAAAATTTGTGTGAATTCGACCATCTTGATCAGTTGCTTTTATTAAGCCATCAATAGTTGTCAGCAACTTTCCAGCTTCACGAATTCTTAGAAGGTGCCTAAGAAGTGAATGTTTTGTCTTAGCAGCCAACCATTCCAAACTTTCAGCATCTGTAGTAAAGCCAGTTTTTATTTTCTTTGTCTTTGGTAATTTCAGCTCATCAAATAGAACTACTTGAAGTTGCTTAGGCGAACCAACATTAAACTCGTGTCCGGCTTCCCGATAAGCACCAGCTGTTTCATCTGCAACGACTTTCGAAAAATGCTTTGATAATTGTGTTAATTTTTGTGCATCAACAGCAATCCCGGTTTCCTCCATTTTCGAAAGCAGAATCAAGGTAGGTTGCTCCAAGTCTCGATAAAGATCAGCCATAGACTTAGATTTGATCTCCGATTCAAGCTCTCTTTGTAAAGTAAATATCCAGGCAGCGCTCTTTGGATCAAAGTTCGAAAATAGATCATCGCTAGAACTTGAAACACCCAACAATCGTTCTGCGAGATCCATAAGGTCAAGATTTCTGCTGCCAGGATTAATTAGATATGCCAGAAGCTCAATATCTGAAGTAAGTCCTGCCATTTTTAGTTTTTTAATCGGATATTTTGCGCCATGAACATACTTTGGAATATTGGGATCTGAAATCCAATCGCCTATTTTATTCTCATTAACGCTGAATACTTCACTTTCACTGATTGCTACAGAATAAGAAGTAAGAATCCCCTCTAAAACTTCAAATGAAATAGCGACAGGGTCTTTTCTGTCTATCAGAATTTCATCTAATTTCTTTGAATCAAATTTAGTGACACTAATTAAAATCTCTTTAGACTCACTTCCTCCAATCTGTGGTAGGGATTTAATTCGCTCTTTCAGAGCCCGGATCTCTAACTTTTCAAAAAACAAGCCCATTGCGCTAGCATCAAATCCAGACCAGGTTAAGTCTTCAACATCTGATGGTAATTTAATATCATCTAGTAAATGTGTTAGCTCGCGATTTAGCTTAACAACCTCAATATTTGCTCGCAGTGACTCACCGACTTTGCCAGTAATTTCTTTAGAATTTTCCAGTAATTTCTCTAGCGACCCATAATCAACAATCCATTTAGTTGCAGTCTTTTCGCCAACACCTGGAACGGACGGCAAATTATCACTTGGATCTCCTCGTAATGCTGCAAAATCTGGATACTGCTCAGGAGTTAAACCATACTTTTCAACTACCGCGGCAGGTGTCATCCGAGACATCTCAGTTACACCTTTTTTTGGATATAAAACTGTAGTTTTATTATTTACCAATTGAAATGAATCGCGATCTCCAGTGCAAATCAAAGTTTCGAAGCCTTTTAATTCTGCTGCCTTTGCAAGTGTTGCAATAATGTCATCAGCTTCGAATCCTTCGACCTCGAAGTGCTTAATTCCAAAGGATTCGATCATCTCGTTTATGTGAGACATTTGTGATCTAAATTCGTCAGGTGTACTTGCTCTATTTGCTTTGTATTCAGGAAATCTCTCAGTTCTAAAGGTTTTACGAGAGACATCAAATGCAACTGCTATATGCGTTGGTTTTTCTTCCTTGATTAAATTAATTAACATCGATGCAAATCCATATATCGCATTTGTTGGCTGCCCAGCAGAGGTTTTAAAATTTTCAACTGGTAGCGCATAAAAAGCACGGTAAGCCATGGAATGCCCATCAATAAGCAATAAACGCTTCGGGTTAGCACTCATATTGGGATTCTAATTCCTATTCAGGTTAAACTTCGCACATGAGCGATTTCTTAGAGATAATTCGTGAGCGAGGTTCTGGTGCCCTTGATAAAAAAATGGGTATCGAGATAATCGAGGCTTCACCAAATAGGTTGGTTGGAACTATGCCGGTTGAAGGAAATACCCAACCAATTGGATTGCTTCATGGTGGGGCAAATGTCGTGCTGGCTGAAAGTCTTGGCTCAATCGGAACTCAACTTCATGCCGGACCTAATCGAAGAATTGTTGGCGTCGATATAAATGCAACTCATCATAAATCAGCCTTATCTGGAGTAGTAACTGCAGTCGCAACTGCAGTTACTTTAGGTAAAACACTTTGCTGTTATGAGGTAGAAATTACTAATGACAAAGGTGAGAGAACATGCAGTGCTCGTATTACTTGTTTAATTCTTGCTGACCGGTAGGACTAACCGCCTAGATAAGCTTTTGTAACCTCATCATTTGAAATCAAATCTTTTGCGTTTCCACTCATTTTAATCGAACCAGACTCGAGAACATAAGCACGATCGGCAACATTTAATGCCGCAAGTGCATTTTGTTCAACCAATAATATTGTGGTTCCTTGTTTATTAATTCTCTCAATAGTTTCAAATATCATTTCAACTAATACTGGAGCCAGCCCCATTGACGGTTCATCAAGTAATAGCAATTTTGGTGAACCCATTAATGCTCTGCCTACAGCTAGCATCTGTTGCTCGCCACCAGACATGGTGCCAGCTTTTTGATCAATTCTCTCTTGTAACTTAGGGAATAACTCAAGCACTCTTTGGCGATCGTTGGCGATCTCTTGCTTATCATTACGCAAAAATGCACCAAGATCTAAGTTTTCATCGACAGTCATCTTTGGAAATATTCTTCTTCCTTCAGGTGATTGGCAAATTCCCTTTGCCACAATCTCATGGCCTTCGACACCATCAATTCTTTCGCCATTGAAAGTTATAGACCCAGTACGTGGCTTTAAAATTCCAGAGATTGCTCTAAGGGTTGTTGACTTACCAGCACCGTTTGAACCAATCAAAGTAACAATTTCTCCCTGATTTACTTCAAGTGAAATTCCTTTAATAGCTTTAATATTGCCGTAGGCCACTTCTAAGTTTTCAATTTTTAACATTATTTACCGCTTTCAGAGGATTTACCAAGATAAGCCTCAATAACTCGTTTATTTGATTTGATCTCATCTGGAGTTCCTTCGGCAATTTTTTGACCACGATCGAGCACTGTGATTCGCTCAGATACCTTCATAACAACAGACATATCATGCTCAATTAGTAATATTGAAACATCCTTTTCGTCCCTAACTCGATACACGAAATCAACAAATGTTTTTGATTCTTGTGGGTTCATGCCAGCAGTCGGTTCGTCCAAAAGTAATACTTTTGGTTTTAATGCCAAAGCACGAGCAACCTCAAGACGACGTTGATCACCATAAGACAGATTTCTTGCGAATTGATCAGCAGTATTTCCAATACCAACAAACTCGAGCAATTCTCTTGCTATTTTCTTTGATTCACGCTCTTCTGTACGCTGCTTCTTTGTACCTAGGATCGTGCTAATAATTCCAGACTTTAAGTGTGAGTGCATCGCAACCATCACATTTTCCTCAGCCGTCATAAGGCCAAATAAACGAATATTCTGGAATGTTCTTGCTACACCTGCTTGAGCAATCTTATGTGGCGGCTTAGCTGTAATATTTTTACTATCAAAGGTTACAGTTCCACTTGTAGGCTTATAGAGCCCAGTTAATACGTTGAAGAAAGTTGTTTTTCCAGCACCATTTGGTCCAATCAAAGATACAACTCCACCAGTTGGAATATCAAATGAAACATCATCGACAGCAACTAATCCACCGAATTTTACTGAAATATTATCTGCTTGTAATGCTGATGTACTCATTATTAATGGCCTCCAATATTCGAGGTCGAATCATCAGTTTCATGCAGAATCTGTTTTAATCGGGATTCTGGTAGCAGGCCCTCACGCTTATAAAGCATCATGAAAATTAAAATTCCACCAAATAGTAAGAAGTTGTAGGACGGGAAATTAATGCTTGTACCAAGGGCATTATTAACAGTATCCCCGAATGCAGGCAAACCGGTTGAGTTCACCCAGGCAATTAATAACGCACCGACAATTACGCCCCAAACATTTCCCATTCCACCAAGCACGACCATGGCTAACAAAATAATTGATATAGAGAAACTAAAACGATCAGCAAAAACTCCATTTACGTGTGTTGCAAAAGCGACGCCGCCAATACCGCCGGAAAACGCTCCTACTGCATAAGCAGCTAATTTTGATCTCATTAATGGAACACCCATCATTGAAGCCGCTAATTCATCTTCTCTAATGGCCAACCAAGCCCGACCTAATCTTCCACCTCTGATGCGTAGCGACACGAAAACCATAAATGCGGCTAAACAAACAAATATTAAATACTTCCAATCTAAGTCAAAGGGCCCAAGTGTTTTGCCAAATAGTCCAACGTTATCTACAGGTGATATGCCTTTTGAACCATTTGAAAGATTAAATCCACCAATGTTCTCTCCGTTATAGAAAATTTGAGGAATAATTTCGCCAAAGCCAAGTGTTACTAGCGCAAGATAATCACTCTTAAGACGAAGAGTTGGCGCACCAATAATTACACCAAAGGCTGCGCAAATTAATGCACCGATTAGTAAAACTGCCCAAAAGCTTATGTGAATACCTGGTTGAGCCGCTGGTGATGTTGAACCCAAATGAAAACTTACTTGATAGAAAAAGTCGGACATAAACCAACCAGCGCAGTAACCACCGATCGCCCAGAATGCTACGAAACCAAGATCTAGCAAGCCTGCATAGCCAACAACAATGTTCAAACCTAAAGCACAGATAACCCATACAAGCGCCTCGTTAATTGTTGTTGCTGGAAACCATGTCTGAAAAAAGTCAGAAGCAGCGTATGGAAGGCGATCAACTACGAATGCATAAAAAACCCAGACCAGAATAGCTGAAATTGTGAATCCGCGAATCCACTTTCGTTGGTCAAAGGCTTTGAGAGAGTTTCTCTTCCTTGTAGCTCTTCTTGATTTTAAACCTAATATGTCCATATCAAACCTTCTCAATCATTGGTTTACCAAGTAAGCCAGTTGGTTTGAACACCATCAACAAAATTAGAATCGTAAATACCACTGTTTGTGACCATTGTTGGCCAAGCCCAATTGGTAATCCGTCATTTAAACCCTGGATTAGTCCAATAAGAATAGCTCCTAACACCGCACCTGATAAGTTGCCAATTCCACCGAGAACCGCGGATGTGAAAGCGATCAAACCTAGTTGGTAACCTAAATTGTAATTTGTCACTCCACGAGTTTGTTGGAACAAAAGTCCCGCAGCGCCAGCAAGTGCTCCGCCTAGTGCAAAAGTAAATCCAATAGTTTTATTGACATTTATTCCCATAAGGCGTGCTGCGTCCGCATCCTGAGCAGTTGCACGCATTGCCTTTCCACGACGAGTTTTAGTCACGATAAAAGTCATCAAGATTAAAAGTGGAATTGTCACCAAAAAAGAAATAATTGTTGTGTACGCAATGTGGACTCCGGAAATTACAAACTCTCCAGCTGGTAGGACTGAGTTCCAAGTTTTAGGTCCAGACCCATTCCAGCGAATACCAACAAACTGAATAATGAATGAAACGCCTACCGCCGTAATAAGTGGGGCCAACTTTGGAGCCCTTCGCAACCTGCGATATGCAAATCTCTCAATTGCAACATTTATCGTTGCACAAAAACCCATAACTGCGATTAAACAGAGGAAAAATACCGCGAACCCTGTTCCGGAAGCTTCTTCCTGGCCAAACCAAGTCGATATAAATGTAGCAGCGAATAATCCGCCTAGCATAAACAAATCACCATGAGCAAAATTTATCAATTCAATAATTCCATAAACTAATGTGTAGCCAAGTGCTATTAGCGCATACAAAACGCCGTTACTGATTCCAATCACGCTGGCCTGAAAAAATTGAGAAGGAGATTTTATAAAGTTTACAGCTAACCAGAAAATTACCAATGTCATTATCACCGAAGCTGTACTGCGTTCAATTAACAGTCGTGTCGAAAATCGCTTTGATGAATTAGCCATAGCCGCTTCCTTTCTCTCCATGGTCGGACCATGGTGGCCCATAATATGCGAATTGGGGGTGCTTTGAAACTCCTTTAAGCGCGCCTTTATTTCAATTTTTGAATTTCGACCCAATTCTGAGAAGTCTAAACCTACAAAATTGTACTTTTCGAGTGCTTAGCATCCCAATAGTGGTCGTAATTCTATTGGTTGCCTATCGCCGGATGAATCACAATTTTCAAACGTTATCTGTCCGGTGCAGCCTCTGGCGAGATGATTGCATTTGCAACTTCTTTCATTGAAATTCGACGATCCATTGCAGTTTTTTGAATCCAACTAAAGCTTTCCGGTTCGGACAAATTCATAGCCTTCATTAAAATCCCTTTGGCACGATCAATTACTTTTCTTGTCTCCAACCTTTCATAAATATCAGCAACTTCAGTTTCAAGCGATTTCATTTGCTTGTGCCGACTAATCGCAATCTCAATTGCCGGTACAAGATCATTTATTGAAAATGGCTTTACAACATATGCCATCACACCCGCATCCCTTGCACGCTCTACCAATTCTCGCTGACTGAACGCGGTCAACATTAAAACTGGGGCCAATACAATGATTTGTTCTGCTGCTGTGATGCCATCCATCTCTGGCATCTTTACATCAAGAATTGCTAAATCTGGTTTGTGTTGTTTTGCAAGCTCAACTGCAACCGCACCATTTTCGGCTTGCGCTATTACTTCATAGCCAGCCTCAGTTAACATCTCAACTAGATCTAACCGAATGATAGTTTCATCTTCGGCAACTAATATTCTTACCTTTTTATCTTGATTATTCATGTGCCTCGAGTCGGATTCGAACCGACACTATACGGTTTTTGAGACCGTCCTCTCTACCGTTGGAGTACCGAGGCGAAAAGAGGGTTCTAGTTTATATTGCTTATCTTTTTATTCGAAATTACTTGCGATAGGCGGGAGCAACTCCGCCAACTGCATCACCAATTTTGTGAACTCTCATTGCATTGATCGAGCCCGGTATTCCAGGAGGTGAACCAGCAACGATTAAGACTAAATCCCCGATATTGACTCTTTTTGATTCAATCAACAATGTATCAACTTGCATAACCATTTCATCGGTGTGATTAACAACAGCAGTGACCATTGATTCCACACCCCACGAAAGAGCTAACCGATTGTAAGTTCCAAGATCGGGTGTTAGTGCCAACATTGGAATCGGCGACCGAAGTCGTGACATTCTTCTCGCCGAGTCACCGCTCTGAGTAAATGCAACTAAAAACTTAGCACCTACAGTTAATCCAACCTCTGTTGCAGCTTTTGTAATTGCCCCACCTTTTGTCGTAGGTGAATGTTTTAGCGGTGGAATTTGATCTAGTGCAACCTCTTCAGTTCGCTCAATAATTCTTGCCATTATCTTTACCGCTTCAATCGGAAAATCTCCAACACTTGTTTCTCCGGAAAGCATTAATGCGTCAGCGCCATCCAGTACTGCATTTGCACAGTCGGTAGCCTCTGCCCTAGTTGGCTGAGAGTTACTAATCATTGAATCAAGCATTTGGGTTGCGACTATTACAGGTTTCGCAGATTCTCTAGCCAAAGTTATGCAACGTTTTTGTACCATTGGTACATCTTCAATTGGTAGCTCTACTCCTAAATCGCCGCGTGCCACCATGATTCCATCGAACGCGTCAACAATCTCTTGTAAATTTTCTACAGCTTGGGGCTTTTCAATTTTAGCAATTACTGGAATTCTCTTACCCTCTTCATCCATAATCTTATGCACATCTTTAATATCTGCAGCATTTCTCACAAATGATAAGGCAATGAAATCAGCACCGGCTTTTAAACCCCATCGTAAATCGGCTATATCTTTTTCCGACAGTGCTGGAACTGACACGGCAACGCCAGGCAAATTAATTCCCTTGTTATTACTTACCATTCCAGGTTGAATAACCTTGGTAATTACATCATTTTTCTTAACCTCGATGACTTCAACAGTTACCTTGCCATCATCAATCATTATCTTGTCACCTGGACGGCAGTCACCCGGCAATCCTTTGTAAGTTGTTCCAACTCTCTCTTTGCTTCCAGATACATCATCCGTAGTAATAGTAAAAATATCGCCCCGAGCAAGTTCATGTGGGCCATCTGCAAATCTTCCTAATCTTATTTTGGGACCTTGTAAATCAACTAAAATTGCTACGGCCTTATTTGCTTTTTTTGAAACCGCTCTAACCGCATCAAGTCTCGACTGATGTTCTTCATGGCCGCCGTGAGAAAGGTTAAGGCGAGCCATATTCATTCCAGCATTTATAAGCTCAGTAATTTTCTCAACTGATTCAACGGCTGGTCCCATAGTGCAAACAATTTTCGCCCGGCGCATAAGTTGACCTTAAACCATCAATGGTCGGGCGGTAGGTTCAATTGGGAATGGAAGTTGAGTGTGTCCGGATAAGTAGGTATCAACAGCAGAGGCAGCACTTCTACCCTCTGCAATTGCCCAAACAATTAGCGACTGGCCTCTTCCAGCATCACCACATACATACACGCCTTCAGCTGCGGTTGCATAATTTTCATCTCGGATAATGTTTCCGCGTTCATCTAACGTAACCTCAAGTTGAGTTAGAAGATCACTCTTTTCTGGACCAGTAAAGCCCATGGCTAAAAATACTAGATCTGCCGGAATTACTTTCTCACTCCCAGAAATCGGTTCAAATTTTCCATTTACAAATTCAGTCTCCACTAACTTTAACCCAGTTAATTTTCCATTTTCGTTTTTAACAAACTCTTGGGTTGAAACGGAATACATTCTTTCACCAGATTCTTCGTGTGCACTACTAACCCGATAAATCATTGGATAAGTTGGCCATGGTTGATTACTTGGGCGCTCCTCTGTTGGCCTTGGCATAATTTCAAGTTGCGTTACAGATTTAGCACCTTGCCTAATTGCTGTGCCTAGGCAATCTGCTCCAGTATCTCCACCGCCTAAAATCACAACATCTTTTCCAGATGCATTTATTGCTGGCTCTGTAGTTAATTCACCCAGTGCTTGCTTATTGCCCCATGGCAAATACTCCATAGCTTGGTAAACACCGACAGCATCTCGCCCAGGAATTGGTAATTCGCGCCAATTAGTTGCCCCAATTGCAATCACAACTGCGTCATATTTATTTCGTAAAGCTGAACCAGTGATATCTTTGCCGATATCTACACCGGTTCTAAATCTTGTTCCCTCTTGCTCCATCTGATAAAGCCGGCGATCAACAATTGATTTTTCCATTTTAAATTCTGGAATTCCGTATCGGAGTAAGCCGCCAATTTTCTCAGCACGCTCATAAACAGCTACCGTGTGCCCTGCTCTAGTTAATTGTTGAGCTGCCGCAAGTCCGGCTGGCCCAGACCCAATTACTGCAACAGTTTTACCAGATAAACGATCTGGAATTAGTGGCACAACTCGTTTTTCTAAAAATGCCTCTTCGATAGTTCTTAGTTCTACTTGCTTGATCGTGACCGCATCAGAATTAATAGCCACCACACAAGCTGTCTCACAAGGAGCTGGACATAATCTGCCAGTGAACTCTGGGAAATTATTTGTGGCATGAAGTCGATCTATCGCTTCAGCTTTTTCACCCCGCCAAATTAAATCATTCCATTCCGGTATTAAATTTCCGAGCGGACAACCTTGATGACAAAACGGAATTCCACAATCCATGCATCTACCAGCCTGCTTTTGTAATTGACCAAAATCCTGCTCCTGATAAACCTCTTTCCAATCCTTTATCCGAACATCAACTGGACGACGCTTAGGTAATTCCCTCGGAGTATTTAAGAAACCTTTTGGATCAGCCATTTATCGCCGCCATAACCGCGCTCTCTACTGGCAAACCTTCGCGCTGAGCTTTTGCCATTACCTCTAAAACTCTTGCATAGTCCCTTGGCATTACTAATGAAATCCGACTCTTACTATTCGCCCAATCATTAATAATCTCACTTGCAATTTTTGAACCTGTTTCTGCATAAAACTTTGAAATAAGTCCTTTTACAATATCTTCTTGATCAACTGGTAGTGATAAAACATCAACCATCTCGGTATTTACTAGACGTTGATCAAGATCTAATACAAATGCACGCCCACCAGACATGCCAGCAGCAAAGTTTCTACCGATAGAGCCAAGCACAATCACAGTTCCACCGGTCATGTATTCACAGCCATGATCTCCAACACCTTCAACTATTGCTGTAGCGCCAGAGTTTCTAACACAGAATCGCTCACCGACGACACCTGCAATCATTATTTCCCCAGAGGTTGAACCATAACCAATTACATTTCCAGCAATTACATTTTTATTTGAATCAAATTTTGCCCGCTCATCTGGCCGGATGATTACTCTGCCACCAGATAATCCTTTGGCAACATAATCATTGCTATCTCCGTAAAGTCTAAGAGTTAAGCCAGAAGGAATAAAGGCGCCGAATGATTGACCAGCTGAGCCGTGGAAAGTTATATCAACTGTATCTGCCGGCAAGCCAATTCCCCCATACTTGCGAGTTATTTCAGCCCCAAGCATTGTTCCTACTGTTCTGTTAACATTTCGAACTTTCATTTCCAATCTAACGGGCGCAGCCTTATTTAATGCATCAGCAGATAACCTAATTAGCTCATTATCAAGTGCAGCATCTAATCCATGGTCTTGTGTTGTAGTGTTTTTTCTTGAATCATTATTAGTTGGCTCTTTCAATAATGGAGAAAGATCTAAACCACTAGCCTTCCAGTGAGCAACAGCTGATTTTGTATCAAGTAACTCAACCTGACCAATTGCATCCTCTAAACTCTTAAATCCAAGGCTTGCTAATAACTCTCTTACTTCCTCTGCAATGTACTCAAAAAATGTTTCAACAAACTCGGGCTTTCCGTTGAATTTCTTTCGTAATTCTGGGTTTTGGGTTGCAACACCAACTGGGCAGGTGTCTAAATGGCACACGCGCATCATTACACAGCCAGATACAACCAAGGGCGCGGTAGCAAATCCAAACTCTTCTGCTCCTAATAAAGCAGCAATTAAAACATCTCGACCAGTCTTCATTTGGCCATCAACTTGAACAACAATTCGATCGCGCAAACCATTTAGCATCAATGTTTGTTGTGTTTCAGCTAGTCCTAACTCCCATGGTGCGCCTGCATGCTTTAGTGACGTTAGTGGTGATGCGCCAGTTCCACCGTCATGACCAGAAATAAGAACTACATCAGCATGTGCTTTGCTTACACCTGCTGCTACTGTGCCAACGCCTACTTCGGCAACCAACTTCACGTGTACACGTGCATTCTTATTTGCATTCTTTAGATCATGAATTAATTGAGCTAGATCTTCAATGGAGTAAATATCATGGTGCGGCGGCGGTGAAATTAATCCAACACCAGGTGTTGAGTATCTAACTTTTGCAATCCATGGATACACCTTATTTCCAGGCAACTGCCCACCTTCACCCGGTTTTGCCCCTTGTGCCATCTTTATCTGAATATCATCAGCATTTACTAAGTACTCACTTGTAACACCAAACCTGCCACTTGCTACCTGCTTGATCGCCGAGCGACGAGAATCGCCATTGCTATCTGGGGTATTACGGGCTGGATCCTCTCCACCCTCACCAGTATTTGATTTACCACCAATTCGGTTCATTGCAATCGCTAAAGTTTCATGAGCTTCTTGAGAAATAGATCCATAAGACATAGCGCCAGTCGCAAATCGTTTTAAGATTTCCGAAATTGGTTCAACCTCATCAATTGAGATTGGTTTTCTAACCCCTTCTTTGAAATTAAACAAACCTCGCAAAGTCATAAATCTGCGAGACTGATCATCAACTCTGCTGGTATATCGTTTGAAAACATCAAACCTTTTGGCACGAGTTGCGTGCTGCAAAGTAAAGACAGTTTCTGGATCAAAAAGATGTGGCTCACCTTCACGGCGCCATTGATATTCACCACCAATTTGAAGTCTTTTTGCACCTGGAATTTCACCGCCTGGTGGATAAGCAATATGGTGTCTCTTAATTGTCTCTTGGGCGATTATTTCAATATCGACGCCGCCTAATCTTGAAGTTACGCCGACAAAATACTCATCAACGATCGACTTTGATAAACCAATGGCTTCAAATATTTGAGCGCCGGTATAGGAAGCAATAGTTGATACACCCATCTTGGACATAACTTTTAACACACCCTTACCAAGAGATTTAATTAAATTCCTTACTGCTTTCTCAGGTGTGATTCCAGTAATAACTCCTTGGCGAACTAAGTCCTCCGCACTTTCCATGGCTAAATATGGATTAACCGCGGCCGCTCCGAAACCAATTAATAATGCAACATGGTGAACCTCTCTTACCTCACCACTTTCAATTACTAACCCAACTTTTGTTCGAGTTTTTTCTCTAATCAAATGGTGGTGAACTGCAGAGGTTAAAAGTAAGGAAGGTATCGGAGCATTTTCAGCGTCACCATCTCGATCAGATAAAACAATAATTCTTGCGCCTTCTTCAATCGCTTTTGAAACTTCTTTTCGTATTGCTTCAATTCTTGCTACCAGAGATTTTCCCCCACCTGCAATTGGAAATAGGCCGCGTACGACGTGGCATGCAAAACCAGGCTGATCACCATCGGCGTTAACATTAATTATTTTTGCTAGCTCATCATTATCAATTACTGGAAATTGTAAAGAGATTTGTCTGCATGATGAAGGCCCGGGATCTAACAAATTATGTTCAGGACCAATTGAACCCCCAAGAGAAGTTACTAATTCTTCTCGAATTGCATCTAGTGGTGGATTAGTGACTTGCGCAAATAACTGCGCAAAGTAATCAAATAGCAATCTTGATTTATCAGATAAGGCAGCGATAGGAGTATCTGTTCCCATAGACCCCAAAGGTTCTGCACCGTTTTTTGCCATTGGAGTAATAATTATTCGAATCTCTTCTTCGGTATATCCAAAAGCTCTTTGACGGCGCACAACTGAAGAGTGCGGATAAACAATATGTTCCCTAGCAGGTAGGTCGCCTAATCGAACCAATCCACCCTGCAACCAATCAGCATATGGCGCAGAGGTTGCAAGTGATTGTTTAATCTCATCATCTTCAATTATTCGACCAGCCTCTATATCTACCAAAAACATTTTGCCAGGTTGAAGTCTTCCCTTTCGAACAATTTTCTCTGGAGCAAAATCCAATACTCCAACCTCACTTGCTAAAACCACTAACCCCTCATCTGTAACCCAAAATCTTGATGGACGCAATCCATTTCTATCTAAAACCGCACCAACTTGTTTGCCATCAGTGAAGGTAACGCAAGCTGGACCATCCCACGGTTCCATTAGTGTTGAATGAAATGCATAAAAATCTTTACGCTCTTGTGACATTGTTGCATGATTTTCCCAAGCTTCTGGGATCATCATTAATATTGAGTGCGGCAGTGATCTGCCACCTAAATACAATAGTTCTAATACTTCATCGAATGAAGCAGAGTCGCTGCCCGAGTTATTCACAATTGGAAATAATCGTTTTAAATCGCCTGGGATTAGATCACTTTCTAGTAATGTTTCGCGCGCGCTCATCCAATTACGATTTCCTTTAACGGTATTGATTTCTCCATTATGTGCAATGTACCGATATGGATGTGCTAGCGGCCAAGAAGGAAATGTATTTGTTGAAAATCTTGAATGCACAAGTGCTAATGGTGATTCAACTAGTGGATTAGAAAGATCAGGGAAAAACTCCTCGAGTTGTCCCGTCGTTAACATGCCTTTATAAACAATTGTTCTGGAAGAAAGTGATGGAATATAAATCGGCATTGTGTGTTCAATTCGCTTGCGAAGGCAGAACGCAAGTCGTTCTAGAATTAAATCAGATTCATTATTTTTGCCAGTAATAAATATCTGCTTAAAATCTGGCATAACTGACAATGCAGTCTTGCCTAAAGATTTGGAATCAATAGGAAGATCTCGCCAACCAATAATCTTCAAGCCCTCTTCTGTTGCAATTTTCTCGATAGTCTGGCGATAGCCTTCTTCACCTGAATTAACAAAAAATATTCCAGTCGCATACATGCCCGCATCTGGCAGATTAAAATCTACAACTGATCGATAGAATTTATCTGGTACCTGAATTAATATTCCTGCTCCATCGCCACTATCTGGTTCAGCACCAGATGCACCACGATGTTCTAAATTTCTAAGTGCGGTAAGCGCTTGAGCCACAATTTCATGGGTTGGTAATTTATTTAAAGTTGCGACCATTGCAACACCACAAGCATCATGCTCGTTGGCAGGGTCATACAACCCAACTGCATTTGGGGTGGTAGAAAAAAGCTTTCTATTTTCCAATTTAAAAGGCCGCTCCCGGTAAAGGGTCGGGACGACAATGGCCCAACTTCAAATTATTATCTAGCGAAATTGTATCAGGGGATTTAAATCCCAGTCAGCCCCACCAACCAACCAATTCCGGCAGTAATTGCCAAACCTAGGGCTCCGCCCATGAAGATTCGAATAATAGTTTTTGGGATGGGAGAAGCGGCAATCTTTGCGCTGATATATCCGGCAGCTAACAGTCCCAGGGCTGTAAAGACGAGAATCAAGTTAACTTGATTAGATGATGAAACTAATGCTCCAATTAATGGAACAACGCCACCTGCTGTGAAAGCTATTGCAGATGCGACTGCTGCCTGAACTGGCCTAGCTCTTGTGTGGTCGAAGTGACCTAGTTCATCTCTTAGATGCGCTTCTAATGCATCTTGATTATGCATTGAAGTTACAACTTCTTTTGCTAAATTTTCACTTAAACCGCGATTCATATAAATATGAACGAGCTCGTCAAATTCACCTTCAGGATCAGTTGCTAATTGATTAATTTCAATTTCTCTATCAGCTGCTTCAATATCATTTTGTGATTTAACTGAAACATACTCACCTACTGCCATAGACATTGCGCCAGCAACGATTCCGGCAAGACCAGCAGTCACCAAAAAATCACTTTTGTTGGCAGCTGCAATTCCAATCATCAAACTTGATGTTGAAACTAAACCATCGTTTGCGCCCAGTACTGCAGCCCGAAGCCAACCGGCCCGATTCGCTCGGTGGTCCAAATTTCGCATTTGTACTTCTTCTAAACCCATTAATGAATTCTAACTTGCCGCTTGATTATCACTTGTGTTGCCACGACGAGCACTTTTGAATAAATAAGTAGCCGATCCGGCTAGAACAACGAGGCATACCCATATATTTAAGCGCAATCCAAAAATATAATTTGCTTCGTCAATTCTAAGAGCCTCGATCCATAGCCTCCCAGCGGTATAGCCAAATACATAAAGCGCAAAGACATCTCCCTGATTTGTTATCACTCGATTAAGTAGCCCTGGTAATTTGATTAGCAAAAATCCTATAAATACACACCAAATTAGTTCATATAAAAATGTTGGATGAAATTTCAAAAATTCTTCATAACCATCTGGGCGCTTAAATGGTTCAATTTCAATACCCCACGACAGGTTTGTGGGTTTGCCAAATACTTCTTGATTAAAATAATTTCCGATTCGGCCAATAGCTTGAGCAAAAATTATTCCAGGCGCCAATGAATCTAAAAATTGAGTAAATTTTAGGGTTGTTTTATGAGTTTTAAAATAAGCGAATGCGCCAATTGCGCCAAGTGAAATTGCTCCCCAAATACCTAGTCCGCCTTCCCAAATACGGAATGCATCTATCGGGTTCCCATTTTCGCCAAAGTATTTTTGCGGTGATGTAATTACGTGATAAATGCGCCCACCAATTATTCCAAACGGAACCGCCCAGATTGCAGCCTCAGAAACATCATCTGGATTGCCACCAAGAGATGAGTACCGTAGCCGCCCTAACCAAATGGCCACGGCAATTCCAGCAATAATGCAAAGTGCGTAATAGTGAATAGTTACCGGTCCTAGCGATAGCTGTGAGGAGCTAGGGCTAGGAATAAGTTCAACCATTAATGTTAAGCAGAAGAACTACTTAACTCCGCCAGCCGCTAGTGCAGCCCTGAATTTGACTGGATCCCCATACTCAGTATTTCGGTCTAGTTGCTTACCATTGACAAAAATTGTTGGAGTTGAGTTTATATTCGCTTTGGCAGAAGCCGCTGAAACATTTCCAGTCCACTTTACGTAGTTACCGTCCTTAATACATTTTTCAAATTTTGCAGAATTAATACCAACTGATTTACCAAGATTCAGCAAGGTATCGTTTTGCCATTTTCCAGAATTTTCACTCGATGCCTGACCTTGAAACAACGCTAGATTCATGTCCACAAATTCATTCTCATCTGCAGCACAAGCTGCCGCATTGGCAGCCAAAATTGATTCTGGGCCAATAAATGTCATTGGGTGGTAAACCACCTTTGCTTTATTTTGAGCTATAACTTCATTCAAATATCCGCCATTTATCAATTCAAAATTTTTGCAAGCAGGGCACTGGTAATCAATATAAACATCAATAGTCGGTTTAGCGCTTGGGTTTAGTACGATTCCATATCCGTCAGCAGCAGACACTGATGCAGGAATTGCAGCTGTTGAGCTTGATCTGTTGCTAATCAATGAGAACACAACTCCAACTACAACAATAAACGCAACCATGATTATCACTAAGTTGCGAGTTCCCTTATCGCCACCATCGTTTGCTGACATGTTTTTCTCCTTTGCTTTACCGGACTATTTTCCTATTTATCTAAACTAAATCTACCCTTTGGATAGAAATACAAGTAAATTCCCAGGATTAGCAAGCCTAAATCCCTAATTATTTCAGTCAAATACTTAGTGTCCTCTGGGTCAATTGCACCACCCCCGCCAAAACAACCACAATCGATGCTTAAGCCCCTAGCCCATGCCTGACTAATCGCAATAATAAATGCCAACATTGTAAATGCACCGATTAATCCAGAAATTCTTACCGCAGCCCCAGTTATCAGTAGTAATCCAACTCCAATTTCAACCCAAGGCAAGGCGTAACCTAAAAGATTAGCTAGTGACACTGGCAAGAGTTCATAAGCACGAACCGCCATTGCAGATTTTTGTAAATTACCAATTTTGAGAGCACCAGCTAATAACAGAACTCCACCCAAAATTAATCGAGAAAATAATGTCAGCCACGGTTGAACTACTTTAAATTTAGCGTCCATCTCTTACCCCTTCAGATAAAGATTGAGCCAGCTTCTTTACTTTCTTAAGACCGGATCTGCCGGCACCATGTTCTTGAATTATTTTGATAAAGGCAGAGCCAACAATTACGCCATCAGCATAAGACGCAACAACTTTTGCTTGCTCTTTTGTAGAAACGCCTAATCCAACAGCAACTGGAGTGTTGCTAGTTGACCTAATTCTACTTACTAGTGAATTTGCGTTTGCAGAAACAACATCCCTAGTTCCGGTAACACCCATCAAACTTGCAGCGTAGATAAACCCTGAGCATTCTGACGCAACTTTAGCTAAACGATCATTAGTAGTACTAGGCGCTACTACAAAAATTCTATTAAGGTGGTTTTTATTTGATTCTGCCCGCCAAGTATCAGATTCTTCAACAGTTAGATCAGGCGTAATGACCCCAGATCCTTTTGCCTGTGAAATTGCTTCAGCAAATTTAGCAACCCCATATTTTTCAATTGGACTCCAGTAACTCATTACAACTGAAGGCGCACCATATGCAACACTAATTTTGAGTAAATCAAATACTTGATCAACGCCAACTCCATTAGCAATTGCTTGTTCAGATGCTGCTTGGATTACTGGCCCATCCATAACTGGGTCAGAGTATGGGTAGCCAATCTCAATTGCATCAACTCCCCCATCAATCATTGATTTAATTATCTCTTTGGATTCTTTTTGAGTTGGAAAGCCTGCTGGTAAAAAGCCAATTAAGGCAGCTCGATTTTCCTTCTTAGTTTTAGTAAAAAGATCATCAAGCGCAGTGGGCATTAAAGTGGTAATCCGAAGTACTCAGCAGCTGTTTGAACATCTTTGTCACCACGGCCAGAGAGATTAATTAGAAGTGTTGCATCCTTGCCAAGCTCATTGCCGATCTCAAGTGCACCAGCTAATGCATGTGCTGTTTCAATCGCAGGAATAATTCCTTCTGATTTACACAATAATGAAAATGCATACATTGCTTGATCATCAGTTACTGCGCGATACTCAGCTCTGCCAATGTCATTCAAATAAGCATGCTCCGGACCAACGCCGGGATAATCTAAACCAGCCGAGATTGAGTGTGATTCAACTGTTTGACCATCTTTATCTTGTAATACGTATGATCTTGTTCCGTGCAGTACGCCAGGAGTTCCACCAGAAATGGTTGCTGCGTGATATCCGGTCTCAACACCTTTGCCGCCAGCCTCAAGTCCGATTAATCGAACATTCTTATCATCGATAAATGGATGAAATATTCCAATTGCATTTGAACCGCCGCCAACACACGCCAGAACTGCATCTGGAAGCTTGCCAGTTAACTCAAGTACCTGCGCACGTGCTTCAACGCCAATAATTCTTTGAAAATCTCTAACCATTGTTGGGAAAGGATGAGGGCCAGCTACTGTTCCTAAAAGGTAATGAGTAGTTTCAACATTCGTTACCCAGTCGCGCATGGCCTCATTAATTGCATCTTTTAAAGTTTTAGATCCCTGCGTTACTGGTACAACTGTTGCACCAAGTAACTTCATTCTTGCGACATTTAATGCTTGTCGCTTAGTGTCAGCCTCGCCCATATAGACAACACATTCCAAACCAAACAATGCTGCAGCTGTTGCAGAAGCAACACCATGTTGGCCAGCGCCCGTTTCGGCAATGATTCTGCTTTTACCCATTCGCTTAGTTAATAGCGCTTGGCCTAATACATTATTAATTTTATGACTACCAGTGTGATTCAAATCCTCACGCTTTAACAAAATTCTTGCGCCACCTGCATATTCAGAGAATCTCTTTGCATCCGTCAAAATACTTGGTCTGCCGGTATAAGTTTTATGTAGTTCATTTAACTCTGCTTGGAAAGATGAATCAGACTGCGCAGAGAGATGAGCCGCGGCTAATTCATCAAGTGCGGCTATTAAGGCTTCCGGAACAAATCTTCCACCGTAAGGACCAAAGTGACCCAAAATTGATGAGTCCATGCTTTGCGTATTCTTACTTAGTGTCATGGCTAGAGTTTATTGCATCTTCAACGATTGAGCAGATCATTTATCGTATGAATTGGGTTACCTGCCTTAACGAGAGTTTCACCGATCAAAACTGCATTTGCGCCCAAGGATTGCACAAATTGGACCTGAGAGCGTTGGCTAATTCCAGACTCTGCAACCTTTAATACTGAATCTGGGAGTTGCGGCAAAATTAGCTTGAAGTTTTTCTCGTCCACTTGAAGTGTTTTTAAATTACGTGAGTTAACACCAATTATTTTGGCACCTATCTCTATAGCGCGCTCTGCCTCTTCTACAGTGTGAACCTCTACTAAAACATCCATACCGAGTTCGGTAGCTAATTGATAGAAGTCAGTAAGTTGTGATTTTGATAATCCAGCAACAATTAATAACATTAAATCTGCGCCAAGAATTCTGGATTCATATACTTGAAACTCTGTCACAATAAAATCTTTCCGCAAAACCGGAATGTCTATAGCTGCTCGAATAGAAATCAGGTCTGAAATGCTTCCCTTAAACCGGCGCTCTTCAGTTAATACACTTATAACATCCGCTCCACCCTCTTGATAGCTTTTTGCAAGGGAAACTGGATCAGCTATGACAGCTAACTCACCTTTGCTTGGTGAGGATCTTTTAACTTCAGCAATTAAGCGCATTGGTTCTCTACTTAATGCCGCGTAGGCATTTCTTAATTCTGGCGCAGACTGCAATTGGTTCCGAAGTTGCGAGATTGGAACAATGCGCTTTTGAACATCCTCTAAGACACCTTCAATAATTGAGTTTAGAACATTTGAATTACTCATCAGTTGGGTCATTCCCTTCTGAAAGCGCGTTCCATTTGTTTTTTGGCTTTAACTTGTATTTATCTGAATCAGCTTTCTTACTTAATCTAATTATTAAATATGTAGCTACTCCAACCAGTATTAAACTGCCGAAAAGAGAATTTCTCATTTTTTGACAACCATTGAGTTAGCTGTGGCAACCGCGCCTAAAACCGCAGCCGCCTTACTTATGCACTCTTGATTTTCAGATACCGGATCCGAGTCAGCAACAATTCCAGCTCCGGCTTGGACATATGCAATCTGATCTTTAATAACTGCGGTTCTAATTGCAATACAAGTATCAATATTTCCAGTGAAATCCAGGTAGCCAATTGTCCCGCCGTATATACCTCGCTTGGTTGGTTCGTTTTCTTCAATAATTTCCATAGCTCGTGGCTTTGGTGCACCAGACAATGTGCCTGCTGGAAAAACTGAAAATAATGCCTCGATCGGAGCGATTTTAGTTAAGAGTTTTCCAACTACTGTCGAAACAATATGCATCACATGCGAGTACTTCTCGATCTGCATGAATTCAGTTACCTCAACTGATCCTGCTTGGCATACGCGACCCAAATCATTGCGACCAAGGTCAACTAACATTAAATGCTCAGCTCGCTCCTTTGGATCATCCAGTAGTGACTGAGCTACCTGCTGATCAATTTTTGCATCGGCATTCCTCGCCCTGGTACCTGCGATTGGATGAATCATCACATTATCTCCAGTTACTTTTACCAATGCCTCGGGGCTTGAACCCACAACCGAAAGATCATCAGAGAAATTAAAAATATACATGTATGGGCTTGGATTTTGCTCACGTAAAACTCGATAAATATCAAATGGCTTACAAGCAATAGGCATAGAAAACCTTTGAGATAGCACTACCTGAAATGCTTCGCCAGATTTAATTTCTTCTTTGATTATTTCAACTTTACTAATGTAATCGAAATCAGTCGTATTACGATCATAATTTGGAGCTATACGGGTTGGAATTTCTTTAAACTCAGATAATAAAGTTTGGCTTAGCTCCAGCTCCATCTTGTCTAATCTTTCAACTGCTTTCTCATATGCTAAATCAACTCGATCCGAACTTCCATCCCAGTTAATTGCATTAGCTATTAACGTGATCACACCTTCTTTGTGATCATAAACCGCTAAATCTGAGGTGAGCATCATCGCAATCTCTGGAATATCAATATCTTTCTTAGAAAGATCGGGTAGCTTTTCAAGTCTTCTAACAATCTCATAGCCAAGATAGCCAACCAAGCCACCAGTCAGCGGTGGTAAATTATTTAATTTCGGTGAGCGAAGATGTGATGTAGAAATTCTAAGAGCTGACAACGGATCAATTCCAGTTGGTGCACCCGCTGGCATAACTCCTAGCCAAGTTGCCAACCCATTCTTCTCAGTTAAAGTTGCTTCGCTATTTACACCAATAAATGAGTATCTCGCCCAAATTCCAGCCTCTGCTGATTCAAGTAAAAATGTTCCGCTGCGATTTTGAGTTAACTTCTCATAGATTGAAAGTGGAGTTTCATTTTTACTAGCAATCTTGCGAGCAACTGGAATCACGTTAAAGTCTCGGGCATAACCGCGAAACTCGTCCAGAGAAATCAGTGCTTTTTCCACTGTCCTATTCTGCCGTAGTTACTAACTGCCAGGAGCCGATTATTGGTAGCAGGTTTTGATCGCCGCACTGATATCGATTGCACCGACATAGAGTGCCTTGCCAACAATTACACCATCCACGCCCATCTCACGAAGGTCCTTAAGATCAGATAATTTTGAGATACCACCGCTTGCGATAATCAGTGATTTCGTTGATTTTAAAACTTTATCTAGTAAATCAAGATTTGGACCACTTAGCTCGCCATCTGTTGAATTATCGGTCACCACGTATCGCTTGCATCCAGCCATATCCAAAGTCTTTATATACTCAAACGGATCACCAATTACCGCACCGCTTCCTCTAGCAACCAGCACTCCATCATTAATATCAAGCCCAATGGTTAAACGCTGATTGTTGGATTTGATGGCTTTAACCACCCAATCAATGTTCTGCAAAGCTGCAGTTGCAATATTTATCCGGTCAGCTTTAGTGCTTAATGCTTTTTGTAAGGTGTTTTCATTAATGATTCCACCTGATAGCTGAATCTTTATTGGGCTAACACTTATTAATTCTTGTATCAATTCTGAATTACTTCCGGATTGAAACGCTGCATCTAAATCAACAAGGTGAACCCATTTTGCACCTTTGGCAACAAAATCAGAGAGGACTACATTCGGATTTTCATACTGTTCTGCTGAATCCAAATCTGCTTGCTTTAATCTGACAGATTTACCATTCTTAATATCAATGGCTGGTAATAATTCAAGAGCTCTCATTGATACCTAGACAACTAAGCAATCTGGCCCAAGTACCGTTTTAAGGTCTGCACTCAAACTGGGTGATGAGGTAACCTTTAAATTTTCATCTAATTTCAAAACTGTGTTTTTTTCACCATCTACTAATCTTAAATGAACCTCTCGCCCGCCTGGGTGAGAACGTAAAATCTCATTCATTCGATCAATAACAGGCGGCGTGCATCTAGACATTTCCATTGAAATAACAAATGGACCGGTTGGTACTTGTTTTAAATCAGGCAAAGTTAAATCAAGGGCTGAGATTCTTGGTTGTTCTTCTCGCTTATCAACCCGGCCTCTAATTGCCACAATTCGGTCCTCAACTAAATTAACTCCATGGGCGGCATAAGCATTTGAGAAGAATAAAACATCTACTGCGCCATCTAGATCTTCAACAGTAACTATCGCCCATGGAGTACCTTGTTTTGAAACTTTTCTTTGAATCTGCGTAATTAACCCACCAATTGTAATTATCTGGTCATGACTAACTTCAGATATTTGACTGATTGAAAAATCTGCGACTGAACGCAAAACGTGTTCTACTCCCAGCAATGGATGATCAGAAACATATAGCCCTAACATCTCTCGCTCATATCCAAGTAACATCATTTTTTCCCACTCGGTGTTAGGAATATCTAGCTCAACACCGCTAACACTTGTAGTGGCATTTGTGGCTCCAAATAAATCAAATTGTCCGATTGCCTCTGCCCGCTTTGCTTCAGAGACTGCATCAAGTGCCTCTAAGAACACCATCATTAAACCTCGTCGAGTATGACTTAAGGAATCAAACGCGCCAGCTTTAATTAATGATTCGATCGTTTTCTTATTGCAAACATGTGAATCAACCTTGGTTAAGAAGTCACCAAAACTTAGATACTTCCCTTTTGTTTTTCGATTCTCAATAATTGATGAGACAACATTTTCGCCAACATTTCTAATAGCTGTAAGCCCGAACCTAATATCTGTTCCGCGCGGGGTGTATTCAGAATCTGATTCATTCACATCAGGCGGTAGTACCTTTATTCCCATGCGGCGGCACTCATTTAAATAAAGCGCACTCTTATCTTTATCATCACGAACACTGGTTAATAGAGCAGCCATGTACTCGGCTGGATAGTTTGCTTTTAAGTATGCGGTCCAAAATGAGAGCAAACCATAGCCGGCGCTGTGAGCTCTATTAAATGCATAATCAGAGAACGGGATAAGTGTTTGCCATAATTTTTCAATTGAGTCAGCAGAAAAACCATTTTCTTTCATACCTGCATCAAAGTGGACCTTCTCTTTGTCTAGAATTTTCTTATCTTTTTTGCCCATTGCCTTTCGAAGCAAATCTGCACGACCAAGTGTGAAACCAGCAACCTTTCGAGCAATTGCTAGCACCTGCTCCTGGTAAACAATTAAGCCATAAGTATCTTTAAGAATTTCACTCAATGGTTTATCAAGCTCTGGATGAATACCAACTTGAGCTTTTCGGCCATTTTTGTAATCTGCATATTTATTATGTGAATCTTCACCCATTGGACCTGGGCGATATAACGCAATCACCGCGGCAATATCTTCAAAACTATCTGGCGCCATTGAACGCAGTAATGATCTGATCGGGGCACTATCTAATTGGAAAACTCCTAAAGTATCTCCTCGAGATAAGAGTTCAAATGTTTTGTCATCTTTCAGCGGCAATGTTTCAAGGACTACTTTTTTACCAAGGTTTTTTTCAATATTAATTAAGCAATCATCCAATACTGAAAGATTTCGTAGCCCAAGAAAATCCATTTTAAGTAGCCCAGTTGCTTCGCATGCACCCATATCAAATTGAGTGATGATTGCCCCATCAGCCTCTCTACGATGAATTGGAATAACTTCCAAAAGTGGCTCTTTACTTAATATAACTCCTGCTGCGTGTACGCCCCACTGACGCTTTAATCCTTCAATACCTAATGCAGTATCAACAATCTTTTTTGAATCTGGGTCAGACTCATACAAATTTCTAAACTCACTTGCCTCACCATAACGATCATCATCCATGTTAAAAATTCCACCAAGTGAAATATCTTTACCCATTACTGAAGGTGGAAGTGACTTGGTCAACCGCTCGCCCAAAGCGTATGGGTAACCTAGAACTCGGGTTGAATCTTTAATTGCCTGTTTAGATTTAATAGTTCCATAGGTAATAATCTGTGCTACTCGATCATCACCATACTTTGTAGTTGCATATTGGATCATCTCTGATCGTCTGCGCTCATCAAAATCTAGATCAATATCCGGCATAGAAATACGTTCTGGATTTAGGAATCTTTCAAATAACAAACCGAATTTAATCGGATCAAGTCCAGTAATTCCTAGCGAGTAGGAAACAAGTGAGCCAGCTGCAGAACCTCGGCCAGGGCCAACTCTGATTCCAACTTCACGGGCATGTTTACAAAGGTCAGCAACCACTAAAAAGTATCCCGGAAATCCCATCTTCATCATTACATCTAATTCAAAATCCAATCGCTCCTGGTACTCAACTGGAATTTGATTACCCATTCGAGCAGCAAGGCCATCATTGGATAGTTTTTTAAGCCAGCTGTCTTCGGTTTCACCTTGTGGAACTGGGAACCTAGGTAATAGGTTCTCACCTTCACGCATTGTCGTTTCACAACGCTGGGCAATTAGCAATGTGTTATCACATGCCTCTGGAAAATCCTTAAATAGTTCTCGCATTTGAGCAGCACTCTTTAAGTAAAATTCAGAGTTCTCAAATTTAAACCGCTTTGGGTCTGCAATAGTTGAGCCAGACTGGATGCATAGCAATACCTCATGAGCACTTGCATCATCATGATGGGTGTAGTGCAAATCATTAGTTGCCAGTAGTGGCAGACTTAACTCTTTACCAAGCTTTAGTAAATCTGTGAAAGCACGCTTCTCAATTTCAATCGAGTGATCCATCAGCTCTAAATAGAAATTTTGAGCCCCGAAGATATCTTTCATCTCACTGGCTGCTTTAATCGCCTCTTTATAGTTGCCCATTCGCAACCTAGTTTGAATCTCACCACCAGCACAACCGGTTGTACCAATAATTCCTTTTGAGTACTTAGCCAGTAATTCTCTATCCATTCTTGGCTTGTAATAAAAACCTTCAAGTGATGCAAGAGATGAGAGTTTAAATAGATTTGATAATCCCTGATTATTTTCGGCAAGAAGTGTCATATGCGTGTACGCACCACCACCGGA
>Ga0209299_1000186_pt1 | contig 34716 bp, 45 predicted proteins | sample S_140806_MF_Meta_FD_187326 | JGI IMG/M metagenome (GOLD analysis project Ga0209299, IMG submission 187326) | Freshwater microbial communities from Lake Simoncouche, Canada to study carbon cycling - S_140806_MF_MetaG (SPAdes) (version 2) | ecosystem: Environmental > Aquatic > Freshwater > Lake ...
TTCTTATGATCATTACGATGCTGTAGAAGGATATGATAAAGATAGTAATTTTATTTTTATGGGAAATGAAAGTTATCTTTTAATTGATGGACAAATTATAAACATTCGACATATGGCTCCTGCAATATGGGATAAAATGAAACATGATGCTTGGAGCATTTGTGGTCATTCACATAGTAGTTTTTCGCCTGCTAATCCTAATACATTAGATAAAGGAAAAATTCTTGATGTTGGTGTAGAAAACTCTAAGGATTATAACGGAACTCCTTTCTTTACATTACACGAAGTTAAAAAAATCATGAATAGTAAAAAGACTCTTATAGTCGATCATCATGGAGATAGTCATATTTAAATTGACAAACATCTTTGTCTATCTATAATAATCAGTAATGAATTACTGGCTCAAATCATCTGGCATTCTATACGTTGGCGAAGACGTTGTACGTATTGCTGTGCCTAATGATTTCGGTAAATATTACCGATCTTTAATTGATAAAGATGTTCGACTTTTTACAAGTCTACCTGCTCATGGTAGTCATATTACATTATGGCAGAGAAGTATTCACGGTAATCTACCAAGCGACAAGGCTAAATTTTTAAAAGAGTTTTATAAAAAGACTCCAATCATTTTTGAATATGATATAGATATTATTGAAGGTGGACAAACTAAAAATTTTCGCAATTGGTATATGAAAATTCGTTCAATGACAGGAGAAAGTATTTGTAAATATCTTGGAAACGATCAATATAAAAGACTTCATTTGACTATTAGTAATACGAAGAACGGAGTTAGACCTTATATTTGGATGAAATAAATCTCATGAAAAACAAACTATATATCCTCATCGGGCCTTCGGGCGCGGGTAAATCAACAAAAGCAAAAACTCTTGCACCAGACTGTTGCATTTGCGAAGCAGATAAGTTCTGGCTTAATTGCACAGGAGAATATCTCTTCTTACCTTCTCTTTTAGGCAAGGCGCATTCTTGGTGTCAGAGTGAAGTAGAACGCCTTATGAACGAAGGTAAGTCTCGTATTGTAGTATCTAATACTTCTCTCACAGAGAGAGAACGCAGGCCATATTTAGATCTTGCAGAAAAGCACAATTATGAAGTGGTTTATGAATATTCCGATTCACCTTGGTTTCTTAGTGTTAGACCGCGTTTAAAAGACAAAACTTATACTGTTGAAGATATAACTCTCTTTACTTCAAAAAGCACACATAATGTGCCTTTTGAAGCTATTAAGCGAATGTTTGACAAGTATAGCGAACCTACACAGTGATATAAACTTTATCGCTGTATTTATTACTAATAATAAAACGATTAGAAGTGAACTCTTTACCAAGGAGTTCACTTTTTATTTTTGTATAGTAGCGACCTGTTCCTGGTAAAAGATATGCGATAGTGCAATGTGGTTTGTAATTAGGATAGTTATTAGTATATTCGAAATTATTACAAACTTCTTTATTGAGTTCATGTAAATCTTTACTCTCAATTCCTAATTTTAAAACGTCAAATTTATCATTTTCGAAAAGGGAAATATTTTTAATTTTAAATGTCATTGGTCGGAGATTAATTTTATCAGTTAATAACTTTGCTTGTTGAATATGCAAGCCGTAAAGACAAGTGATATGTGGTTCTGTTTCTATTCCGTGACCAGGTTCTAAATCATAAACTTCACAAGGACAAATTTCTTCTTGAACTTTTTTAATTTGTTCAAGAAGAAAAGAAAGGTCTAACATAAGACATGCATATGTTCGAACTGCACTTCCTTCTGAAATAAAATCATATAATTGTTTAAATTTCATAAAAATACTTACTTTTGAATAAGTAAAATTATGGACGAATATATTTATAATGCTAAAAGAGGTTGGGTTAATATTAGAGAAGCTTATTCTCCGTTTATTCTATCTAAAAAACAAAACGACTCAACGCCATCATATATATCAACTACTAAAGAATATGAATCAGATTATACTCCTAAATATTCGCTTAACCGTGAACTTAGGTATGGAGATAAATATAACGTTCCTCCAACAAGTCCAGTAGACAAAACTAAAGGTCTTAATCTGACAGAATTTTTACCATCTGGGGAAGCTGAAGACGTTATACTTTCACTATCAGAGTCTTTTAAAAATCTCAAAAAAAATATTAATAATAAAAAAATAGATGGCGATATGCGTCAACTAATGACAGTATTTGCTGCAATTAATAACCTAACAAGAATTATTGATATTTCTCTTAGTAAAGAGTTAAAACGTATAACACCATCAACTTCCATGAGTACGGCATTAAGATATATTTCAAATTCTATTGCAGTACTTGCAAATCTTCTTCAAGACAAGGCAGATGTAAATTTATTTTCTAGAAGATATAGAGGAGATATTAATAATATCAATGCACAAATGAATAGATATGTTAGAGAAACCGAAAAATATAGAAACTAAATTTTAAAAGCGTCTTTTTTTCTTTTTTCAACGTCTGCATTTGTTTCCCAAATATGCAAATCAGAATTTTTAAAAAACTCTATATCATCGCTTTTCTTTTTTAAAACTTTAACTAAATGTTGCTGAATTTGTTTACCTTTTTCAGTTTTCATATCAGCATTTAAAATCAATTCATATAGCATTGTTTTCAAATCATATTTGTTGAGAAAAATACTGTCATATTTTTCATCTATTTCTTTTTCTGTAACAATTGCTTTTTTCTCAAGAACAATGTCTGCTAGTCGTCCAGAGTCGTAATCGCCTAACCAACGAAATCTCTGAATATTAATCTCTTCATCATTGATTCCAAGCTCTTTAAAAGAGTGCTCTTTGATGAGCATTGTTTTTCTTATAGCTTCTGGAAATGAGTCAATATCAAATGTAAAACATACAAACTGTCGAGTTTGTATGTTAAAAATAGAATATAATTTAAATTCATTCATATATTATTATTTTATTCTGCAACAACTAAACTATATCTTAAATTTTTTACAGGCGACACATAATGTGCAGAATCATACGGAAAGTCTATATATTGACCTGCAAGATCAAAAATCTTTACAAGTTCATGATTACTGTCTTCACAAACAAGGCCATCAACATCTGAACTTGTAAGAGTTAATAAATGAAGTTTTCTAATAGAATATGAGTCACGATGAACAGCAATATAATCACCAGGATCATATTTTTGAATTTGAATAAAGTTATAAAAGTCTTTTAAATCTGAGTCAAAATCAGAGTCTCTAAATATAGCACTAATAAGCTCTTTTGACATGTGACAATTCTTTAGTGTTTTGAAACGACTACAAACATTTGGAATAAGACTTTCGTGTTTGTCACTGCCTTCTCTTGGACGAAATTCACTATCATGCAATTTTACTAAATGCATTATCTCATCAATATTTCTTATAAAATTTGGTATTGCTTTAATCATAATTTTCCCAATGTGTAAATTTACATGGTCCTTCAACTTTATTCAAGTAAATTTTTGGCAAGAGAATCAGGTGTATAAATTTTATCATCACCGCCTTTTGGTATAAGACTTTTCATTTTTTCTCTATTTTATATACAAAATTTTGTTTACCTTTACCGTAATAATTATCTAAGTTATCTGGATTTTCTAATGTTATTTCTTCGTCTGTATTTGAATCTATTATTGTAAATTTGATAGAGGGGTCTTTTGATAATCTTCTATATAAACCAAATCCATCTTTTGTATGAAAAGCAGACGATAGAATAAAAGAAAAGTTCTCAAGAAGATAATTTTTAAAAACATCTGACATATGAAATTCATAAGGAACACCTTTAATCATTTCATATATTTCTATACCTCCATTTTCTAAAACATAAAAATTTATATTTCCTCTTGGAACATCTTCTGAAATAAAAAACATTCTTTTTAATTTCTCCTCATCATATAAATAAACATTTATTTTTGCACCATACATTGTAAAAAAATCTTTTATTTTTTTACAATGTGCTTTATGGTCGTTCCATCTATTTTGAACCGTTGTTATAGGATTGACATAATCTGACCAAGGAGCACTCATCTCCTTTACAAGCATTTTATAAAGTTCTGAAAATTCCATATTAATCAAAGTAAAAATACTTCACTGAAGTAACACCTTCTTTATCGTTAACAATAAGAGCCGTTTGACGTTGACGAGAATTGTATCCAGAGTTGTCAGAATGACGACAACCACCTACAAGAGTCGGAAACATAAATCCTTCAACGTTTGTAAGCTCATAACTTTCTGAATGATGTTGGTCTGCGCTCAGGTAATATTTTCGTTCAACTCCAATCATTTGTTCTGGCTTTGCCATGAAAAGATTATTGATATAGTTTTCACGACCTTTACCAGGAGCAGGAAGACGATCTTTTGCTACAGAAGAGTAACCATGTTCCATAAGAAATAAACTATTACCAACATTAAAAGTTACGAAACGCTTGTTTGTTACTTCAAACTTGATTCTCTTGTCACTTTTAAAATAAAGAGAAAGCATTCTTGCTAAGACATAATCACCTAATGCTGAGTGATTTCCACTACATGCTACAACAGATACGTTGTTGGTTGAAGATAAAACTGTTTTTACGAAATTAACAAGAGATTCAAATGCAACTTCAAGTTGTTCTTCTGCAATAGGATGCGCTTCTAGCTTTGTGCCCTTGTCAGTAAATCCTGTTAGTGTATGAGATATGTCTCCAAGAAGAAGTAGTTTCACCTCTTTATAGCAACCCTTACGAATTTCTGCTGCTGCTTTTCTAGCATAGTCTTCTACAGTATCCTTTGTCTTTTCAATGTTCCATTCTTTCTTATTATACAAGTAACGTTCGTGTGCTACAAGACCATAATGCCAGTCGCTAAGACCAAGAAGAAGAGTATCTTTACAATCGCGTGGTGTTTGAATTGGACGAGGCGGAACATATGCGGGTGGAGTCCATTTTTGTAAAATCTGCTCAAAAGGATCAAACTGAAGTGCTTTCATTGCACGCCATTTTTCAGCGTCATCTTGTGTTTCTTTCCAGTCACGCTTTTCGAACTTTTGTAAAATATTAAACTTTTTACTTGAAAGAGTATCTTCTACAAGAGATTCTTCATCAGAAGAATTAATAACTTCATCTGTGTATGGAAGAGTGTTATGAGTAATATTCATAACCTTTAATATATGTCGAATAGCATCTACCGGAATTGATATTTTTAATGCGATTTCATCTGCTGTTAATCCACCTGTAATATCACTATATAATTTTACAATTAGGTCAATTGTTGTTTTTGTAAAAACAAGATTTTTTCCGAATTTATCTTCTGTATGAAAGACGTATTTCTGTGTATATTCGTTATAAGTATAGTTTTTATTAGTCTTGAGAGAGTTTGATTTACTCATAGTTTCTAATACTTAATATACACGGAACTGTTTCAACTGTCAAGTTAAATTGTTGCTGGACCTTTTTCTCTATTTAAATCTGGAAACAATCCTCTTGTGTCACCACTAAAATATTGATTGAGCAAACGAAAAACTTCTTTGATTGTTTTCGCATTTACGTCACCGATATTAATATTAAAAGTAGAATTTCCGTGAAGAAGACAGTTTAAAACTATACGTGTCCAATAAACACGTTTACCATTATCTAATTTTTGCGTTTCTGGTAAATTTTTATTAAACTCTGTTATTTTTTGAATAATATTCTTACCTTTAAACTCAGGGGCTTCTGTCCATTTAGATGAAACGCCTTCATATTTGTCCATTGCCCATTCAATAAACCCTAAAACAGGAAGCATGTTTTTAGTTTTTTCAAAATAATCAGAAATCATTTCAAAAGGAATTTCTGTTCCTTTAATTTTTAATTTTAACTTATAAACATCTTTAGAACTTGGATTAAAATAAATTGCACGAATAGCAAGTTTAGCGAGTTCAATTTCTTCTGGAATCGCTTCTGGTTCTGTTTCTTGAGGCATGACTTCGTTTTCTAATCCTTGTTCTTCGGGCGGAGCACCGCCTTCTGCGCCTTCTGGTGGTGGAGGAGCGTCTGTTTCTTCTTGTTCAAAGAGAATGCGATGAATATAACTTTCGAATTGAGATTTCATATTATAGATTATTCCCTAGGCCAGATATAAATTTACTCAATTCTTGATCTGAATTTATTGATTTTAAAAATTGATCCTTTTTAACTGGATCTGCTTTTGGATCAAACATAACTGAAGTGTATTGAGTTTTCAATGCATTTGCATTATTAGGATCTTTCAACCAATTTCCCCACTGTCCTTTCATTTTCTGATCATTTAAAACAGAATCTAAATCTACATTTACTTGAATTTTACCGTTATTAGACATATTAGGTTTTGAAGATGTAGAGGATGTGGAATTAGGCTGTGTAGTTGTAGTAGGTTTATTTGGTTGAGTTACATTCTGAGGTGTATTAGACTGTCCACTCCGATTTGTTAATGGTCCTGTGTTTAATTCTTTTAAAATTTTGTAAATGTATCCGTCAAATTTATTCATATATATATATATTTACTCCTGAGAAACCAAATTGTAGTTGATCACTATCTGAATTTATTCTTTTATAAAATTTATATTCTTTTTTCTTGACTTCATCAATGTAGCAGGTTAAAGTAATATAGACATAAAAAATCTTTCTGATACGCAAGGGGATCAGAAGGCACTCAGCTTTTAAGAGGTTTGTAGATTTTCCTCATAAAAATTAAAAGCTGAACTCAACTCGACTCTATACCAGCACTCAATTCCTATGAGAACTAATATATAGTGAGTGAAGTGTTATTATAACTTGGGAACATTTAAAAGATTATCATAGTCTTAGCTCCCAAGGGAATAATAATGCACTTTACTCACTCTCTCTACCCAGCAACCAATCCCTAATAAAATTGTATTAAATTATATAAACTGTATTAAAATTTATGGATAAAAAAATAAAAAATTATAAAACACAAGAGTTAGAATATAGAGAAAAATTATTAAAAAAGATTATAGAAAGTGGTTTTGATGTTCGCGAAAATGTTTGTAATGTTAATGATAAGTCTGTTTCAGATTTAGTAGTTTTTAAAGGAAAGGATATTGTTCTTATTTTAGAAACTAAAATTACAGAAAATAAAACACTTTTATACGGTAAAAGTAACTCGCAAATTAAAAAATATCAAGAATACGGTTTGCCTATTTTAATCTGTAATCCACTTATAGAAAACAATTTTATTTTAAAAATTATTAAAAAAGCTGTTAATAAAACGTGTTTATCTAATAAAGATAAACGCTATAAAAACATGAAAATAATTTATTAATTTAATAACTATAAAGTTTTTTGTTATTTCTTGATTTATATACAACACTATAATTAGTAAATTTATGGTATTATTACTTGGTAAAAATGGATATGTAGCTCGTCGTTTTATTGATTTTTTCGAATATAAAAAAATCAAATATAAAAGCGTTTCTTTAAAAGAAGATTCTCCTTATAAACTCTCAGAAATTTTAAAAGAGACAAAACCTAGATTTGTTATAAATGCTATGGGTTATACAGGAGTTCCGAATATAGAATCTTGTGAAAAAGAAAAAGAAGCTTGTCTTTATGGAAATGTAATATTAGCAGAAATTGTTGCTGATGAATGTCGTAAAGCTAATGTTCCTCTTGGTTTTATTAGCAGTGGTTGCATTTATAACAAAGATAAAATTGAGTGGTGGAAAATTTTTAAAGAACGTGATTGGCCAAACTTTTCATTTTATAATCAAACAGATAAATGCTCATGGTATAGTGGAACAAAAGCCCTTGGCGAAAGCATTGTTTTAAAAAGTTGGGACAGATCACGTATATTTCGATTAAGAATGCCATTTAATCACATAGACGAATCTAAAAATTATCTATCAAAAATATTTAACTATGATAAAATTTTAAGTGCAGAAAATTCACTCTCAAATTTAGATGAGTTTGTTCGTGCAGTTTATCAAGGTATGAATGCAGAAACACCTTATGGAATTTATAACATTGTTAATCATGGATCAATCTCTGTAAAAAATATTCACATTCTTGCTAAAAATTATAATTTAGGAAAAGAAAGTTATCAATATTTTGAAAATTTAAATGAGTTTTATCAAAATGTAAAAACACCGCGCAGCAATTGTGTTTTAGACACTAGTAAAATAAAAACCGAAGGTATTTATATGCTTCCGATTGAAGAGAGTTTAGAAAGATGTTTTAAATCATGGAATCAAACAGATGCAAAAATATTCTGGTAACAAGTAAATTCGGTTTTCAGATTTAAACTATTAAAACATTATGAATATATTATGTTATCTATTAAGTTGTATAATCTTTTCTTTAGGTGCAACTAGTTTTATTTTTAGTGATTTAGGAACTGATCCTCTTGATGTATTTTGTTTAGGAATTCAAAATCATTTTGATATAAAAATCGGAACTATACAATCATTTTTTGCATTGTTCTGCTTATTAATTTATAGTTTTTTAAATAAATGGAAAATTCCACCACTATCAACCGGTATTACATCTATTATTTGTGGATATATGATTGATTTTTTTAGATTGTCACTAGATTATTTTAAAGATTTTGATAGTTATGTTCTTTTATTTTTTGGTTGCACTTTTTGTTTACAAGGTAGTGCAGGAATAATATTAAGCGGAATAGGAATAAGAGCAATGGATTTAGTTGCATTATCTTTGGAAGAAATTACTAAAAAACCTTTTTGGTTATATAAAGGCATTGCAGAAGTAATTTTACTTTTTACTGGTTGGATTTTAGGTGGTCCAGTAGGAATAGGAACAGTGTTATTTTTATTAACAGTTGGTTGGTTGATTCAACCTGTTATAAATTTAAATAAGAAACTATTTAACATTTAAAAGCTTTTTAATAATAGTGTAAATTGTTTTATAAAACCATTTTTTATTTTTTTCGTATATATAAAAAAATTCAGGATAAGTTGAAATATCGGCTACGATAGCATTTACTAAAGGTTTTAGTTTACGGCTTTCATACAGGTTCTTTATATATTTATTATACATCAATAGAGAAGTAACCCATTCGTTTAAGCGTGCATTCATTTCTGATGTAGAATTAATATATCCGTAGTAATCTACTGAAGGATCAACTTTAGAATGTGTATACTGATACACGTTTGTTACCAAGTCTTCGTATGCATGTGACAATTCATGGCGAACAGTTTCTTCAAATTTAGCAGGAAATTTCTTTCTAATATATTGTAAAGATTCTGATGAATCGTCACCATATATAGTTTTAATCGCTACATCAATGGTTTTTGTAGCAGGATCATATTGACCAAATGCAGTAAGATCGCTTGGTATAACCGATTCTATTTTAATCAGAATTTTAACATTTTTATTTAGATTTATCCAAAAAGTATCACCTAATTTTAATTCTTTTATATTATCAAATTGTTTTTTAAGTTGGTTTGTCATTTTTACAAGTTTTGCGGAAATATCAGCAAAATATTGTCTTTCCAAAAACAATTGAAAATATTTTTTATATGAATGCATTATATATATTTATCAGGATTCTCAATCTTCGTCATTGCAGACAACGGTATCAGTCCCATATATTGTAATTGATTGGTCCATTCTAAAGATTTTTCTGGAGGAACTTGTTCCCAACTTTTATATGATGTTTTATTTTGTTTAAGATAATCTACTAATTCATAATCATCTGGATAAAATAAATCATAATTTAATTTTCTAGTATCTATATGTATTAGAATACTTTTTTCATTATTATAAAATCTATGATAATCAGCAGAACAATATGGACTATCAGATAAATATATTCCTTTTTTACCAGAAATTCCTGATTTGTTAAATCTTATATCTAAACCTCCACTTTTTTTAATATCTGGTATATTTTTTACAGATGTGCAGTGATATAATGTTCGAGGAATTGAATTGTTTAATTCCTCAAAAAACTGTTTAAAACTCTTCATATTAATATTTACTAAATAAAGTATGTGAAAAATATTGTTCTTATTTTACTTTTTTATAAAAGTACTAGAGTATAATTTAGCTTGATCTAACATCATTTACAGTGTATAGTAGTCTATGGAAAAAATTACCTTAAACGAAGATCAAAAACTTGTTTTAGAAAAATTAAAAGACTTTATCGAATCTGATAAACAACATATGCTTCTTATGGAAGGTGCAGCAGGATGTCTTGGGGCAGACACACAGTTAGTTTATAAAAGAGGAAAAAGACGAAACGGGAAACCTTTAACAATTAAAGAATTGTATGAGAAATTTCATCAAATTGCTAAAAAGCAGAGTTGGAGGTTAGAGGGTATACCAACCTATTTAAAGTCTTTCAATCCTGAAACAGGAGAAATCGTATACAATGTAATGACTGATATATGGATGTCAGGGGTAAAAGATTTGTTTTTATTAAAAACTGAAACAGGAAAAGAACTAAAACTAACTATGTCGCATCCTGTATTAACTCCTAGTGGATTTAAAAAATTAGAAGAATTACAAACAGGAGATGAGATCATTGTTCAAGGAACAATGAGAACTAATAAAAAAACTTCCAAAAAAGGAAGATTAAAAAGAGTTGTTGTAACAGGTTTGAAATATTACCCTAGAGGGTATAATAAAACTGTAAGATGCTCAAAAACAAATAATATTTATAGTTATAAACAAACTGATAAAGCGCGGTTGGTTGTAGAGGCTAATTTGAATAATATTTCTTATGAAGAGTACGTTTATTTATTGAAAAATAATAAAGAAAATTCAAATTTAATATATTTAAATAATGAAGCTGTTGTTCATCATATAGACTATAATCCACTTAATAATAACCTAGATAATTTACAGGTTATGTCTAAAACCGAACACGACACTTTACATGGTAGAGAATATATTTGGAATAAAGAATATACTGAAATTGATAAAATTTCTTCTATAGATTTTTTTAACACAGAAGAAACATACGATATTTCGATGAAATCACCATTAAATAATTATGTTCTTAAAAACGGTATTATCGTTCATAATTCTGGCAAAACAACAACAGTTACTAAATTTATAGAATGGCTATTAGAAGAAACTAACATTGAAAAAATTGCAATGGCAAGTCCAACACATAAAGCATTAAAAGTAATGACAGAAATGTGTCCAAATAAATATAAAGGAAGCATTGTTTTTTCAACACTACACTCTATGCTTGGACTAAAGCATGAGATTACTAAAGACGGTAAAGAAATTTTTGTTCGTGATAAAAACGTCATGACAAAATTTCCTTTTTATGAACTTGTTATTATTGATGAGAGCAGCATGATTGCTGACCAACTCTTTAATGAAATGGAAGATCAAAACTATCGTAAAATTAAAGTTCTTTTTGTTGGCGATAGTAACCAGATTAATCCAGTAAATCATAAAATGAGCATTCCAATGCTGGAAGAAAAAAGAAAAGAATATAATATTGGACACTGCCGTCTTGATAAAATTGTTCGACAAGCAGAAGGCAATCCGATTATTGCATATTCTCAGAAAATTATCAACAGTACATTTTCTTTTGCACCAGGAGAAAAAGAAATGGTTGGAGATAGTGGTGTTGTTATGCTTTCTGAAAGTCAGAATAAAATTCTTCAACAATTATTACAATATTACTTTGGAAGTTCCAAATTTGATGAAGATGCAAACTATTGTAAAGTTATTGCATGGCGAAATACTACAGTTGACTTTTACAACAAAATTGTTCGTAATTTCAAATATGGTGCAAAAGCAGGAAAGATTGTATTAGACGAGAAGCTAATTGCTGACAGACCAATTAAAAATGATGATTATAAAGTTTCTTTTTCTACAAACGAAGATTTAGTGGTAAAGAATATTGAAATTAAAGAGAAAAAACTTTTTGATAACGACAGTTGGGTTTATTATGATTGCCTTGTTCAAGGCATGGACAAAACTGACAATATTCATATTCTTCATGAGAAAGAAGAAAAGCGTTACAATGACACTCTTCGCAAGCTTTCTAAAGAAGCAGTAGACGAAAAAGAAATATCATCTCGTCTTAAAAAGTGGAGAAAGTATTATTCATTTATGGAAAACTTTGCACAGGTGAAATATAATTACGCTATAACATGTCATAATAGTCAAGGCAGCACATACGAAAATTGTTTTGTAATTCAAAGTGATATTGATATGAACCGAAACGAAGAAGAAAAAAGACGTATTCTTTATACAGCATTTACAAGACCAAGAAAAATGTTGTATATTTTGTAAAAATACTTGAAAAGATAAAGAAATATATATAGATACTTTTGTATGACATTAAAAACTTATTATATAGGATTCTTTCAATATGATGATGCGAAAATTTGGAATAAAACAAATTTGAACGAAGATAAAAAAGAACTAGAAGATTATCTCAATAATCTACAATATGTTGATAAGCGTTCTATCAACATCAAAACTATTGAACTACCAGAGTAAATGAAAGAATATATATTAGAAAAACTTAAACATTATTATAAAGATAATTGCAATGTAGCAGATTGGAGTGAGATTAAATCTACTATTAACAATTTATTGAAATAGAACTAATATGCAATTTAACAAACAATATTGGATAGAACAATTAACAAAAGAAGTTGGTTTAGAAGGAGTATCTTATGAAGAACTCTCAAACCATTTTGTAAACTTTGACTCTTTCTTTGGAACAGATGAAGATTCTCCTACATCCAAGGTTAATGCTAAGGATTATGTGAATCGTCAGTTAAGAGAAATTGAAAAGCAATACGAAGAATTCGCACTTTTTGAAAATTCTGTGGTTGCTCAAGAATCATTAACACTAGAATTTGACAAAGATAATATTTTTAATAGACTTGGAAATATTTCTAATGAAAATTTCGATGAAGTTCCAGTTGATAATCTTCATCAGAATAGCAAAGTTTTTTACGATAACATTCCTCTTTTAGTTCCTATTCAGCAAAATATTGAACGCTCAGACATTAGATATTATGATGTTCAAATTGAAAGTAGAATTTTTACAGTTGCTATAAATAAGAAAAATAGTGACTTGAAAACAGAAGACCAAATTAATCACATTAAATCTACAAGTTATTTTATCGAAGAACGTAATCCTGTATCATTTATTGGAGGTGAAAATATTATTTCATATTTTCAATTCTCTAACCTTGTAGAAGAAATTGCTCGTAGAAAAGGAACTGTGTCAGTAAATATTAAAATTCAAGATAACGTTAAAACTAAATTCGATGGAGTGAAACTGGATAATTTCGAATGATTACAAATTTCGAATTTAAAACAGGATTTGTAATGGGATACGACCATTTAAAAGGTCGAGCATTCGAATTCAATAATAATCTGAATGTGTTGTTTGGTAATGTAGGTTCTTGCAAATCTACTGCACTAAAAACAATGGCAGGATATTGTGGAATTCGTACAGGTGGTTGGAGTTCTATTTCAGAACCATCTTCTCTTGCATATGATAATATTAAGCATTTTCCATATTGCTATCGTAACATAACACCGTCTAACATTGATGCCTTTGTTGAGTGGGATGGTTCTCCGACGTTTTACAACGATTCTGAGGCACTTTCAAAGACCGACAATACTTGGTTCTTCTCTAACGCTAAACAAAGCGCAGACGGCATTACAACAGAAGCAGAGCAAATGGAAATTCTTGCAAGCAAACCTTCTTCTGGTCAATATCGAATTCATAAGATTAACAAGATTATGAAAGTGATTCAAAGTCCACCAAGTCTTTTAGAAGTTCCGCCTTATATCAATAACAAAGCTCTTGCACAAACAGAAGTAGAATATATTAAAAGCTTACCAAGAAACGGTAAGATTACTCTTCTTCTTGATGAACCTGAAAAAGCACTTTCTATTCCTAAGCAAATTGAATTGTTTGATGTTTTAATAAAACTATCAGAAAACTTTCAAATAATTATAGCAACCCACTCACCATTTATTTTAGAGTATAAAAAAGTAAATCTTATAGATTTTACTCCTGGCTATGCTGCGGAGTGTAGAAAATTAATAAAAAAAATTAGCAAAGGTAAGTAATGTATTATGCCTAAAGACCTCGAAAATAAATTAAAAAAACAAGCCAAGAAAAAAGGTCTTGGAGAAAAAAGAACAGATGCTTATGTTTACGGAACAATGCGTAAAACAGGCTGGACTCCTTCTACCCAAAAGAAAGGTAAGAAGAAGTAATTAACAAACCTTTTTACTTAAATTACAAAACAAATCTTTTAAAGAGTTTTCATCAAGAAAACTCTTTAATTTTTTAGGGTCTACTGGTGTTTTATTTTTCAGTAATAAAACTTCATCAATAACACTACCTTCTAAATCGTTAACTAAAGAATGATTTGGAATATCTGCTTTATTCTTTAAAAAGAATAAACGATTAGTAACTATTTTTAGTTTCTTGCATATTTTATTAAGAAAATTAATTAGCTTCTCTTTTTCATAATAGCAGAAAAGTTCATGATTTTCCGAAAATGTATTATCATGAAAAAATAAAAGATCACCATTGTTGCTGATTTTATCGCCAAAACGTTTTACAAAATAAAAGAAAATAATTTTCTTAACATTACGATCTAGTTTAGAAAGTAATTTATATTCAAATAAAACGTCTATTATTTCCCTTTCAATAGAATATAAGAAACGGTCAATATTCTGAAATGTGTATATCATAAAGTAATATACTACTTTACTCTATATTTCTCAACTAAATCTTTGTATATTGATACATTATTATAACTTCCGTTATAAATAACAAATATGGCTAAAAATTTTGATTATGATTTATGTCCGTGGTTATATAATGGACAGAAGTTTAACGAAGATATGATAGAAGAAAATTACGGATTTGTATATTTTATTTTAAATAAAATTAACAATAAAAAATATATAGGAAGAAAGTATTTTTATACAAAACGAAAAAATAAAAAAACTAATAGAAAAGAAACAAAAAACTCGGATTGGTTATTTTATACAGGTAGTAGCCAAATTCTCAATAAAGAAATAGAAGAAATAGGAATTCACAATTTTGAACGCCATATATTATGTTTATGTGAAACTAAGGGACAGACAAATTATAACGAAGTCAAAGAACAATTTAGTAGAAATGTTCTCTACGCTAAATTAGAAAATGGAGATAGAGAATATTATAATAATAATATTCTCTCAAGATATTTTGTATGTGAAAAACATTCTCAAAAAACTATAGAAAAAATACAAGCATCATCAACAGGAAGATTACATTCCGAAACTACGAAGAAAAAAATGTCTTTAATAAAAACTGGAACAAAAGCTTCTCCAGAAGCCATTGAGAATATGAAAATAGCGCAAAGAAAGATTTTAGATAAAGGTAAAAATTACTCCCACGATAATGAAACTCGGAAAAAAATATCAGAATCTAAAATTGGTAAAAAAAGAAATATGACAGAAAAACTTAAAAATGCAGTATCTAATAATATGAAAAAAAGTCTAAGTTCTTTTCAAGAATGTCCATATTGTCATACAGAACATAACGAAGGTAATTTTTATAAAAAACATGGAGAAAAATGTTTATTAAGTCCTAAATTTTCGCAAATTAAAACAGATTTAGAATTCTTAATGTCAACAAATATAAGATTGAATGATATATGTAATATATTTTCGATTTCATATAATTCTATGTATAATATTCTTAAATTATATGAAATAAAAATAGAGAAAAATAAAAAAATAAATAGAACCTATACTAAAGAAACAAGTGATTTATTAGATACATATAAAAATAAATATAAAAATATATCTATAGAAAAAAGAATTTTATATGATATTATAGACGAACAAAGCCGAACCACTCACTAATATCTTCTGGAATATTTTCCCAAGAGTTTTCATTCATGTTTTTATTTAGCGTGACTTTTTACGTTTTCTACGCTTTTGAGTTTTAACTTTTCCCCTACGAGAATACATTCCCATTACAAAAGGGGTTCGCGGATCATCTGTAGGATATGGACCATCAGCGCCTAACACTCCTGCATCAGTCATTTCTTCTTTAAGAATATTTGGTGGGCGGTACATATATCCGTTTGTTGTATGAACAAAACCAAATCGGGAATACAAAGACATTAAACGGTTTTGATCTTTTTCAAATTCTTCTTCCTTTTTCTTATTTAATTTTTCTCGACTTGTTATAGTGTTTTCATAGTCACTCTCTATTCTCGCCTTAGTATTATATGGATATGCTTGACCGAAAATATATAGCTTTTTACGATCTGCAATTTTTAATAATTTTTTAAATTGTTGAAAATCTTTTAAATCCCAATCATCTAAATATATACCTTTTTTTAAATCATCTTCTGAAATGTTTGGATAGTATTTCCATTCATCAGGCAACAACCCTTTTCTTTGTATGGTCATTTTTTCAAGAAAAATTTTTACTAATTTATCAAAATCTTTAGTCATTTTATAGTATTTACTTGATTTCTATATATGTATATAGTATTTTTAAAATATGAATGAAAAAGAACCAATGGATTTATTAGAAACTTATTCTAAAGAGATAGAAATGGACACAAGCATTGATATTACAAATATCATGGAAAAGCAACTATCATCTCCTAATGTTAAGCATAAATGGCTTTTTCGACTAATGAGAGCTAAAAAACATCTTATTGATTTGGTAGAACTTAAAGATAGTTTTGTTAATAATGTAATGAATAAGGATAATCCTTTAAAATTAAGTAAAGCAGTTATATCTAACAAACTTGAAACACAAGGAGATTATAAAGAAATACAAAAGAAAATTCGTGAACAAGAAATTCTTGTAGAATATCTTGATAGCAGCGTGAATAAAATTTTTAGTCAAATGGGATTTGATTTTAAAAATCTTGTTGAGTTGATGAAAATGGAGCAATTATAAGTGGTTGAACATATTAATGTAACTTATGATAAAAAAAGTGGATATTTAAAATGTTCGCCTAACATCTTTAAGTTAATAAGAGAAAAGTTCTCTATAAAGAACCCATCATATCAATCTAGAAAGTTTGTACCTAGATTGTATGCTATTACGCCCGCAGGTGCATTTCAGGTAGGATTATGGAACGAGATTGAGAACTATCTTCGTTCTCTTAATCTTCAATTAAAAATAGAACTCACCGAAGAGTTTAAAAATCAGTTTAAGCCATCTACAGGAATTAATCAAATTTCTAAGATTAGTAATTTTGATTATTATGATTACCAAGAAAATTCTTTAAAGGAATTTATTAGTAACGGACGAGGCATTTCATTGATTAGTACAGGAGGAGGAAAGAGTTTAATTTTAGGAGGATTATGTAAAACTTTCTTAGATCACTATCCACATTATAAAATTCTTATAATAGTTCCTAACGTTTCACTACTAAATCAACTTTACTACTCATTTTTAAATGAATTTGGAATAGATTGTATAACTCGATGGGGTGATAGTAATCTTCCTGACTTTTCACAAAATATATTAATTGCTAATTCTCAAATATTAACAAGTGATGAAAAATATACACTGTCAGTTGTTAAAGATTTTAATGTTGTGATTGTTGATGAAGTTCATACAATCAATGAAAAGAAAAACAAAATTAGTAAAATTATCCATAACATAAACACATCTTTTAGATATGGTTTAACAGGAACTTTACCAGATTCTTTGTTGGCAGGTTGGAATGTTATTGGTAAGATTGGTCCTATTCTTTATGAGAAAAATTCTTACGAACTACGTAAGCAGCAAACTATTACAGATGTTGAAGTAAAGGTTATACTATGTCAACATCAGAGAATGCCAGTTTTTCAAAGAGGTCCAAATCCTACAGACAAATATAATGCAGAATTTGATTATGTTATTAACTATTCACCAAGAAACAAAGTTATTAAAAAGATCTCTGATAAGCTATCAGGCAATGTTCTTATAGTGGTTGACCGATTAGATTATATTTCTGAATTAAGTAAACTTTTTAATGGTGGAGAAAAGAAAATATTTATCATTACAGGCGATACACCAACGGACGAAAGAACCGAAATACAAAATACAATGGATCGCGAGAGCGGCATAATTTGTATTGCAATGAGTAAATGCTTTTCAACAGGTATTTCCATTAAGAATTTACATTATGCAATTTTTGCATACATGGGAAAAGGTGGTGTAAAAACAGTTCAAACTATTGGTCGTACTGTTCGTAAACACGAAAGCAAAAACAAAGCTGTGATTTTTGACATAGCTGATAATTTAGAATACTCACTTTCTCACTTAAGAGAAAGAATTAAAATATATAAAAATCAAAAAATTGATTATTCTATTACAAAAATAACTATTTAACATGTGGAATACTGAAACTGATAATGAAAGCGAAATTGAAGAAGAATATAATGAACTTGATGTTCTTGATGAAAAGCCTCGTAGAAGAATAAGACGAACAAAGGCTGAAAAAGAAACCGATGAATATGTTTCTAAAGAAGAGATGTGGAATGAACTATTCAATTACTATACTTCTCTAAAAGAAGAATATGATTGGGAAACGCAGAAACTTCTTAAAAAAGAATCTTATCCTAAAATATCAAATCGCTTAACAACTATTATTAGTGACATTGCTACAAAAATGGGATACCGTGGAAACTTTTGTTCTTATTCTTGGATTGATGAAATGATTGGTGATGCCACATTAAAAATGGTTAAAGCAATTCGCGACTGCTCATTTAAGTGTTACACTATTGCTGAAATCATTTCTAGAACAGAAGATAATGGAACTATTTTTATTAGCTTTATAGACAAGAAAGGAGAAGCACAGAAAAAGCAACTAGAAGACACTGATTTCTTTTTCTCTGAAGATAATAAAGATTATATAAAGTTTAAAGCAAACCCGTTTGGATATTTCTCTCGAATAACAAGTCATTCTTATCTTAATCGTATTAAAAAAGAAAAACTACTTGAGGAGACAAAGAGATGTTTTCAAACTGAGACTTGGGAAAAATTATATGCTGATGAAAACTTTCGTAATGTGCGTCGTCCAAAATATGTTGAAAATGACGAGAACGATGTTATATTTGAGGAATGAATATATATCCCCTTGATTTGGATAAAGTACCAAATAGCTTTTACGGAGAATTGAAAAGCATATCAGATACTAATGCTAAATGGTGCTTTGAGAAAAAAAATGATTTTATAACTATTTTGGAAAAATATAAAATTCCAAAAATTAATTATATGCCATTAGAAAAATGGAAATGTTCATACTGCAAAACTTTTAATAATAAAGACCACCAATCATGTTATGGTTGTGGGGTGAACTATGCTCAAATCGTGGTTGGTATAAAACTTTATCACCAAAGATTCGTGAGGAAAAACCATATAATAATTACAATCCATCTAAACAATAACATGGACCGAACAGAACTCGAAAAAGACCTTAGCGAACGTCTTCAATGTTTGAGAATTTTTCTCAATAATAATTACATGAAATTCTCACCTGAAATGAAAAAGACGTTCAAATCAATTATAGATGGGCGAGTAAAATATAACAGACTAGAGCGTAAGCTTGAGATGAAATAACATGAGCAAAGAAGATTATAATGATGGACTAGATACTGCTGCTAGTATTGTTGAAGAGATGCTTAGAGGAACAGCAGAAGGTGAAACAATTCTCTGTGGCATTGAAAATAGTAAAAAAGATATGAGTGATGAAATTTTATATTCTGAAACTGATGTTAAAAAGATGATTCAAAAAGCTTTGCAAAATAATCATCTTCGTAAACATGAAAAGATTTGTGATTTAGATTGGCTATTGTATAGAATTAGATTAGGTGGTGGGTGCATCAGAATGTTTGCAAATATAAACGCTTTATTTCGATCAAATGAAATGCTACCTAAAGAAAGATTCAAAGAGTTTGAAGAAAAATTTATTAAAAATATTAACGAAGAATATGATTCCAGTCAAAGATAAAAAATACATGATCTACTGTCAAGGTCCATACGACTATAACAAATATGAAGGGCACCGGCTGAAAAATAAAGTTAAAAAAAGAAGACGGAATTACGAAATTAATTGACTTAGTGTGACATAAACTTTATAATCCTAATATGAAAAATAATCTTGTCTTGTGTGTTGGCGACCTTCATCTTGGAGTTAATAAGAACAATCCTTTGTTCTTTAAAACAGCACTACGTTATGCAGATTGGTTAGTTGCAATTTGTCAAAAGAAAAACATAAATACTATTGTTCAGCTTGGTGATATTTTTCATAACAGAGAGATGATTCATCTGCCTGTTATAAATTGTGCAAGTGAGTTCTTTAATAAATTAAAAGATTACAAATTACATATTGTAACGGGCAATCATGATGCACTCTATAATAACAATAGCGAAGTAAATTCATTAAAACTTTTAAACGAATGGCCGAATATCACTATTCATGAAAAAGTATCAACAATAGATGATATTTGTTTTTGTGGCTGGGGAACAAAACTAGAAGATATTCCTAATTGTAAAATAATTTTTGGTCACTTTGATATTAAAGGTTTTGAAATGAGTGCATTTAAAATCAGTGAACACGGTTTCACTGCATCAGACCTTATGAGTCGTTGTAGGCTTCTTATGAGTGGGCATTACCATAAGCCACAGGTTCGTTTTTACGACAAGAAACCTTTAATCTATACTGGTAGTGCATATCAGCTTAATTGGGGTGAGAGTGGCGAAGATAAATATGCATATATCTTAAACACTGAAACTTTAGAATATAAACCTGTAGAAAATAAGATTAGTCCTCGTTTCCAATATATTCGTAAACCAGAAGATTATGATAAAGTAAAAGATAATTTTGTTTCTATTGAAGTAGAAAATGTCGAGGATGTTCCAAATATTGTTGCAAAATTAAATGCGCTAAATGCATTAGATATAAAAACAACATACAAATCTATTCAGTATAAAAAAGAAATTGTTTTAGAAAACGGTGTTGTAGAAGTTGGTGATGATTCATCCTCTGTTACAGAGTGTATAGAAGAGTATGTAGCTTTATTAGAAAATATAACAGACGAAGAAAAGAAAACTGTTTCGGATAAATTAAATCAGTTATATAGTTGTTGTATATAATTATGAAAAGATAAGCTTAGAAAGTATGGAAATACGATTAAATTTCTTGAAAAAGACTTGCCATGATGATAAAGTATTACTATCAAAATGTCAGAATTTAATTGCTTCAAAGAAAAAACGGCAGTAGCCATTATTACTTGTAACCGTGAAGAATTTCTCCACAAAGCTTTATCATCTATTGATAAAGATTCTGTAGGAGAAATTTTTGTTATTAATGCAGGTAGTCATTTAAAAGATAAACCAGAAGGTGTTAAAGTTATTCAATGTAACCGAAATCCAACAGTTGTTGGTATTGCAAAAAACATTGCTCTTCGAGAAATGAAGAAAAATGGTTATGAGTTTCTTTTCCTAATGGAAGATGATGTTCGTGTAAAAGATAATAAGGTTTTTCAAAAGTATATCGAAACTGCTATGGATAGTGGACTATGGGCAGGACAGCTTTCCTACGGCGTACACGGGGGAATAGGCGGTGGCAATGTATCACCTGATGGTACAGCCTTAAAACGCCTTACAGTGCAATATACGGCAAATAGAGTAGACTTGTATCGCAATAGCTTTCATGCTTTTGTTTTATATCATGCGAACACTTTAAATCATATTGGATATTTCTCTGAAAACTATCTTAATGCTGCTGAACATCTTGATCATTATTTATCAGCATATTTAAAATCTCTTGGTTGCAACTACTGGTATTTTCCTGATATTGAAAACTCGTTTGAATATCTTGAAGATATTGATGAGAATCACGGCAGTTCTGTTATTAGGAATAATAAAGAATTCACTTCTAATTTTTCAACAAGCTGGGGCATTTTTAAAGAGAAATACAATTACTATCCGCATGAGGTAATAGATTCCTCAATCGAGGAGGTTCAAGAAAGATTGAATTTATTAGAACAAAATTACTCTCAAAAAGGTTTATTAAAAACTGTAATTGACAAATAGGACTATATAGCGTATAATTCAATTATGAATCTTATTGATAAGCTAAAAGAGCTGGGCGCAGTTTTAATAGAAGAAACTATTAATATAAACGATGGAAAATTTGTTCTTGGTAAAGACTCTACTGCATACGAAGAGTTTTTATACATATTAAAATATGGAAACATTCCTTCAACTTCTGATATAGAATATAAAAAACATCGCTTTGAAGAGGTTTTAAAATCATTTATTGCAGCAGACTTTAAAGTTGGATTTGTTCGTTCGGTTTATAATCGCAATTCAATTGAATCTGTTTTTCTTTTCAATGATGAGAAAAAGACTATTATTCAAGTAAATGACCGCAAAGGTAACGATTTTACTGATCTTACGAGTGAAATTGATACTACTGATGAGTATGCTACCATTTCTTTTTGTTACGATCTTTGTAAAGGGTCAGAGTTTGTTAATAAAATAAAAGAAGATTTCTTCTGTAAAAAAGATTTAACAGATAGCGGTAAAATTCTTCTGTTTGAAAAAACAGAGTATAATGAAATGATTCTTACTCCTCATCCAATCAAACCTTATGATATTGATTTGAGTGAAAATTACAATGATGATTTTCTTCCAGTACATAATAAAATCAAAACATGGGCAGAAGATTTTAAAGCTCGTAATAATAAACTTGTTCTTCTTCATGGAGTTCCTGGTAGTGGTAAAACTAACTACATCAAGTATATATTAAATAGTATCACTTCTTCTAAAAAGATTTATATTCCTCCGTATCTTGTAAACAGCATGGCAGATCCTGCATTCTTTCCGATTATTAAACGAGAAAAAGAAAGCATTATTATTATCGAAGATGCAGAGAAAATTCTTATAAACCGTGAAGATTCCGCAGACAATAGTATAATTTCTATCTTACTAAATCTTTGTGATGGTATTATGGCAGATGTATTAAACTTTAAGATTATTGCAACATTTAATACTGATGAAGATAAAATTGATGCAGCACTTAAACGTAAAGGACGTATGTTCTTAAAATATAAATTTGACTCTCTTTCAGAAGAAAAAACAAAACATCTTTTTGATAAACTTTATGGTGCAGAACCACCAAAGAAAAAAATGACTCTTGCCGAAATTTATAATGATGAGAATGAATTTGGTGCGAAAAAAGAAGAAAAGAAATCAATAGGATTTGCTAATTTATGATAGAAAAAATAGGATTGGTAATAACAACTTTTAATTCGGAAAGTTATTTCAAGGACTTGTATAACACAATTCCTTTTGATAGACTAGATAATGTAGTTGTTGTAAATGGTGGAGAACCTTATAAAGATGTTTATGATCGTGAGAATCTTCATTGGATTCAGCATGACAGTGTACAGTATCCATCTGTTGCTCGAAATGATGGTTTAAAATATCTTTTAGAAGAAGACGTATCACATTTCTTTGTTTGTGAAGATGATATGTTGCTGAAAGATCCTTCAATCTTTGAACAGTATATAAATGCAAGTAAAAAGACAGGAGTAGAATATTTCATCTATTCTTCGATAGCATGGGAAGCAGGTCAAAAAGGTAATCGAACTCCAAATCAGATTGTAGAATATTCTTCTGAAATATCTTTAGTTTTTAATAAGAATATGTGTAATGAATTTACATATACTTCTAGAAAAATCATTGATAAAATAGGATTATATGACGAACGTTTCAACTATACATTTGATGTAGATTTTGCTTATAGAGCTTTACGCGAGTTAGGAATTCCTTTTTGGAATTTTCCCGATTTAAGAAATTCAGATGATTTAGTAAACAATAATGAATCGGCAACATCTAGACTTGATGCAGATGGTAAACGTTTTACAAAATTACAACCTGATTATGAATATTTCAATCAGAAACATGGCTCATTTATTTCACAGATTCCATCACTACCTTCAAATTATCTAATTGATGTGTTGAAAAAATTAAAAAAATAATTATGCAAATTGCTATAATAACAAATACTTTTGGAAAATATCATCGTCAAAATGTAGCATCAGAATCTTGGATTCATTTAAAAAAATTATTTCCTGATAATATAAGATTATATAATATGCAATTCAAAGACGAGAAGAACAGTTTCACCGATCATTATGAAGGGATTGAAACTGTTTTTTGTTTAGATGCATCAAGTAAAACATACATAAAGAATGCAGCTAAAAAACTTCCTGTAATATCAGAAATAATCTTTCGAGGATTTGCGCATATTAAATGCGATTATCTAATTTATACAAACTCAGATGTTATTCTTCTGCCTCGTCTTATAGAGTATATTTTAGCAGAAAAGCCTGACTGTATGGCAGGTCCACGGCTTGATATAGAATCTATAGATTCTTTCCAGAGTGTTCTTGATGAAAACGTTAAACCTGTTAGAAACGAAATTGCAGGTTATGATTTTTTTGTTTTTGAAAAGAGTTGGTTTAAACAATATAAAAAATATTTTGTTAGTAAGTTTGTAATCGGTAAGCCTCTTTTTGATGTAGATTATGCAGGATTAATGGTATTGTTTGGAAAAAAATATCATATAGCTAACAGCTATCCAATGATGGCATTACATATACATCACGGTCTTGATTCTGTAACAACAGATTGTCCTGAACGTGATCATAACCAAAAGGTTCATGATTCTAATGATTTGTTCAGAATTGCTAATAATGTTATGTACTTTAATTTACAACACAATCTTTGTAAGAGAAAACCTTGGGGAGCATTTTTACAACCACAAGCAGATGAACAAAAAATTCAGAAAAATTTTTTCGATATTATGAACATACATGTCGAAAACGAGATTAAATATGTGCAATGAAAAAATTAGGAATAATTCAACCAGGAAGAATAGGTGACATTATTATATGTCTTCCTATTGCTAAGTGGTATAGTGATAGAGGCTATGATGTTTTATGGCCTATAGAAAAAGACATGATTAAACATTTCGAGGGTTATGTAGATTATGTGAAATTTATACCAATAGAATTTGATTGTCGATTAGCACATCAAGTTTGTTTTAGTAATTTTTGCACAAAAGTTATTGATCTTGCTTTTACTATACCAAACGCAAATAATATGAATTCACATAACTATCTTGCACAAGACAGTTATGCATTTGATGAGTTTAAGTATTTTTTAGCAGATGTTCCTTTTGAAGAAAAGTGGAAATTACAAATAACAAGAAATAGAGAAAAGGAAGAACAATTAAGAAACCGTGTGGGTGCATTTGGAGATTATGTAGTAGTTCAAGAAAAAGCATCAGATTCTCAAAGATTTGTAAAATGGGAAAATCCTGATGTTAAAAGAATAGATATAACTCCTATTAGTGATAGTGTTTTTGATTGGCTTGGTGTTTTTGAAAATGCCAAGCAGCACATTTTTATCGAAAGTTGTTTATCTAATCTTGTAGATCAGCTAAACATACCTGTTGAAAAAAATGTTTTACTGTTAAAACACGGTTATTACGGAAACCTTCTCAAAGACGGTAGGGTTCGTGGATTACCTGTTTTGAAAAGAGAATGGAATAGATTATGAAAAAAATAGCATTTACGATAGTATTGAACGGGATGCCGTTTATAAAAAAACAAGCAGAAGTTATACCACAGGTATTTGATGAGTGGCACATAATTGAAGGTGCGACTCTTCCTACATTTGATACAGCATGGTGTCAAAATATTGATCAAAAATTTTATTCTGATAAAAAATTATCAGTAGACGGAACTACTGAGTTTTTAGACAGTATAACAGACAATAAGAAAATTTTTGTTCATCGTAAAAATGATTTCTGGAATGGTAAAACGGAAATGTGTAACGTGGTAAATGATAAGATGAATGATTGTATCTTAATGCAGTTTGATGTGGATGAGATTTGGAATCATGAAACATTAAAAGATGTTCTTAGTTATGCTATGAACAATGAAGGATTTGATGGAATGTTGTTTAGATGTAATTATTTTGTCGGACCTAATATACTAATCACATCAGATGATACATATGGTAATAAAGCTGATGAATGGTGTCGTCTATGGAAAATAAATAACAAGACTTCTTGGAGAACACATGAGCCACCAAGAATTCACAGTCTTACTAAATTCTTATCTAAAAACTTCACAGGACAGAAAGGCTGGATGTTTGATCATTATGCATATGTTCTTCCAGAACAAGTTAAATTTAAAGAAAATTTTTACGGATACAAAGATGCTTATAATAATTGGATGAGATTACAAAATTGTAAACATTTTCCTCAAATGTTAAAAGACTTTTTACCTTGGGTAAACGATAATGCTATTGTTAAAAAAATATAATGAAACCTATACACTTACGAAATATACCACCACCAAATGAAACATTTGATCATACAGATTTTATAAATTTTATCGCATCTTATATTAAGCCTGAAAGATACTTAGAATTAGGTGTTCGTTCAGGAAGAACATTTTTAGAAGTATCTAAACATTGTAAAGAAAGTATCGCAGTTGATATAGATATTTGTCCATTTCAATTGTCTGAAAATATGACATACCATAAAATGACTACGGATGATTATTTTTTTAATTTAGATAAAAATATAACATTTGATATGGTTTTTATTGATGCAGATCATTCTCATGAACAATCTTTAAAAGATTTTTTAAATGTAAAAGACCGGATTATTGAAGATGGTATCGTTTTTTTACATGATACATATCCTTACGACCCTTCAATGTTTAGACCAGATTTATGTAATGATGTTTATAAAACTGCACATTTTATAAAATTAAATCTAAACGAAGATTTTGAATCCATGACTCTACCCTTTAATCCAGGTGTAACTGTTGTTAAAAAAATATCTCGAAATAAACAATTAATTTATATATGAAAAATGAAAAAATATTTATAACTGGAGGTGCAGGATTCTTAGGAAAGAATATTATAAAAAGATTTTATGATGATAATGAAATTATTATATTTTCCAGAGACGAAGCCAAGCATTACTACTTAAAAAAACAATTTCCTAATATCCGAACAATTATCGGTGATGTACGAGATCGAGATTTACTACTTCGTTCTTCTCAAGATTGTTCGGTGGGAATTTTTGCAGCTAGTTTAAAACAGATTGAAGCGGTAGATCAAAATTTTGAAGAAGCAAATAAGATAATAGTCAATGGAGCTTTCAATAGTAGATATTCTGCTGAAAAAAATAAAATGAAATCAGCATGTTTCATCTCTTCTGATAAGAGTCGTTCTTCTACAACTTTATATGGTGCTATGAAATTTATTGCAGGCGAATCATTTATCGTAAATTCTGAAAAGAATGATATTAATTTAAGTACAGCAATATACGGAAATGTCATAAATTCAACTGGAAGTTTAATACCTCTTATATGGGATTCTATTAAAAATAACTATCAATTAACTTTATACTCTGAAGAAATGACTCGATTTATGATAACATCAGACGAAGCTGTAGATTTAATAGAACACTCACTCAATTTCAAAGGATTTAATATAATACCAAAAATTAAAAGTTTTAGAATAAAAGATTTATTTGAAATATTTAATGAAAAATTTAATTTAAATTATAAAAAGGGATTTCCTCGAATTTCTGAAAAATTACATGAAATAATGTTTTCTGAAGAAGAATCTCCACGCATAACAGAATGTACAAAATATTACTATATGCATTATTCAAAAATATATAATAATGAGTATGTACCAAAATATTATTCAAGTAGAGATTATTGTATTTCTAAAAAAGAACTTGATGATTTTTTAAACCAATATAATTATTTTAAACCATGAAGATATTAATTTTAGGGCATAAAGGATTATTAGGGAATACTGTATCTAAATATCTGAGACAAAATTTTGATATTGAAATAACAGATAGTCGTTGGGGTACAAAGGAATTTGAAGACTTTATAAAGTCTTCAAATTCAGAATGGTTAATAAATTGTATAGGTTGTATTCCTCAAAGAACACAAATCATAAGCGATTATTACTATGTAAATACTGAACTTCCGATTTATTTAACAAAATATTTTAAAGGAAAAATAATAAATCCTTCAACTGATTGTGAATTTTCTGGAAAAATTAATATTGATGATTTTTATAAAAAAACAGATTATCCAGATGCTATAGATGACTATGGTATTAGTAAAAAAATATCTTATATGTATTTAGAAAGTCTGAAAAATCCAAATATAGTCCAAATAAGAACATCTATTATTGGCACGGAAAATAGTGGTGGAAAGTCTTTATGGAATTGGTTTGTTGAGTGTCAGAATGAAAGTATTAAAGGTTTTACAAACCAATACTGGAATGGTATAACCACATTAGAATGGGCTAAATGGGCAGAGAAAATAATTTTAAAAAATCAAATATTAACAGACTCGAATGTTTTACAATTAGGTACAGAAAAAATATCTAAATACCATATATTAAAAAATATCAACGAAATTTTAAATCTTCATAAAAATTTAATTCCATTTGAATCTGATAAATACGTCAACAAATGTCTGTTATCTGATATTAGTCTTAAAGATCTTAGTGAACAAATACACGAAGCATATGAATTTAATAAGAAATAATTTAATAATGACAGCTACTATAAATGTAGAAGGTTGTCCACAACTTAGTAGAAATAATATCGAAACACGTAAATCTGATTATATTAATGCTTTAAATAATTTTTTACAAACAACTAATTTAAATATTATTTTTGCAGAAAACTCGAATTACGATTTAAGTTTTTTAAAAAATAAATTCGAAGCATATACTGATCGAATAGAATATATATCTATTACCCAAAATACCGCTATAGGAAAAGGTAAAGGACATGGAGAAAAAGATACACTATTGTTTGTATTAGATAATTCTTATTTTTTAAAAGATTCAGATGTGTTTTTTAAAATATCTGGGAGATATTTTTCTCCAGACTGTGAATCAGTAATAAGTAAAAATCACGATTTTTATACATTAACTAGAGATTACGATAGACATGTAAGTACTGTATTTTTTGGTTGTAATAAAAATATATTTAAACAATATTTTACATTAGAAACAGAAGTGAATGATCTTGGAAAAATATTTGAAGAACATGTTTGTGATATGGTAAAAGATATTCATAGTAAGACTCCTGATAAAGTTACTATTATTCCGTCTATGAAATATGTAGATACTTATGTATCTGATGGAATGAAATTTTTAGACAATTAGAAAAAATACAAATGTCGATCTAAATAAAAATTTATGATAACAAGTATATATAAAGGAGGTTTAGGAAACCAATTATTTCAAGTAATAGCTGGCTATTACTTAGCAAAACAGAATAATGACGAGTATGGTATAAATCCTAATTTAGAAAGAGGTCGTGGACAAGGAAATTGTATAAACATTTATATAGATTCTATATTTAAAAATATACAGAAGACTAATCACGAATCAAAAGTTCTTTACAGGGAACCTCAATTTAATTATACTGATATAGAATATTCAGAAGATTTGTTATTAGAAGGATTTTTTCAAACAGAAAAGTATTTTTTGCATAAGAAAAATGAAATAAACGAATTACTAGGTTTTAAGTGTAACGAAGACCCAACTAATGTTTGTGTAATTCATATAAGAACAGGTGACTATTTACAGGATTTAACTTTTAATGTAGTTACACTTAAATATTTTGAAAATGCAATAAATTATGTCTTATCAATAAATGAAAATGTATCATTTAAAATTGTTTCTGATAACTATTATTATGCGAGTAGGTATATACCAGATAATATAGATTATGAATTTGTTTCATCTGATGAATTACAAGATTTAAAAACTATATCCCAATGCGATTATGCTATAATTTCTAATAGCTCTTTTGGTTGGTGGGGAAGTTATTTAGGAAAAAATAAAATTACATTAGCTCCTAATAAATGGTTTAATGTAAACTTCGATACTTCGGATGTATACCGAAATGATATGATAAAAATAGAAATTTAAAAATATGGTATTTGATTTAAAACAACTAATAAAGAAATATAGTATGAATTTACAAAATGTTATTCATATTGGTGGTCATCATGGTCATGAAGTAGAATTGTATAAAGAAATTAATCCTAATTGTACAGTTGAAATTTTTGAACCACACCCTAACACATTTAATATAATGAAGAATAATGTTTCTTCGTTCTCGCAAATAAACTGTCATAATGTTGCATTAGGTTCGAAGGAAACAGTTATGGAACTTTTTGTAGAGACTGCTAATCAAGGACAGAGTAATTCTCTATTAAAACCTAAGCACCATATCAATCAGTATCCTCATATAAGATTTGAAAATACAATTGAAGTTCCTGTCAAAACATTGGACAGTTTCAAGTTAGATGAAAGTTATAATTTTATATCTATTGATGTTCAAGGTTTTGAATTAGAGGTTTTAAAAGGAGCCAATGAAACTCTTAAAAATATACAATATCTAATAGCAGAAGTTAATAATACTGAACTATACGAAAATTGTTGTATGATTGAAGAGTTGGACCAATTTTTAAAACAATTTGATTTGTATCGAGTAGAAACAAATTGGATGGGCGGAACTTGGGGAGATGGTTTTTATATGAGACAATGAGAACTGCATTTTGTTTTTCAGGAGAGTTACGAAGTATAGATAAAACCTATTCATTAATGAAAGAAAAATTAATGAATAGGTTTTCAGACTATGATATTTTCTATCATACATGGAGCGATGATCCAGATTTATCCAAAATACATTACTTTGAAAAAGACTCTCATATTAAAAACATTTTAATAGAAAATAGAATAACTTTGCCAGAAAGAGATGTCTATGAAAAGAATAAAAGACCAGAAGTTTTTGTTCAAGGTTTGCTTCGACAACTTTACTGTTTAAAGACTTGTAATAATTTAAAAAAACAATATGAAGAAGAAAATAATTTTAAATATGATATTGTTATACGGATGCGTCCCGATGTATTGTTAATTAACAATACATCTTTAGAAAAATCTGCTGAATCTTGGGATATGAAAAATTATCTCTACACAACAAACCACGATAATTATTATGGTTATAATGACCGTTTCTATTTTTCTAATTCTGAAAATATGGATTTTCTTTCAACCCGATTGGACTTATTGGATTATTATATGAATTTAGGTGGTATTTTTCATTATGAGACTTTTTTTAAATTTTGTGTAAAATATATTGATCTTGATGTAGGTCATTCAAATATGCAGTTTGCTTTATTAAGAAATAACGGTTCTATGTCGTCTGAATTAATAACTTGAAGATATAAAAAGTAAATAAATATATAAATGTTTAGCGTTTGTATTCCAACATATGAAAGATATGATAATTTTTTATCAGAAGTTTTAGAAAAATATATTATAAATGATTTAATAGATGAAATAATAATAACTGATGATAGTGGTAATGATTTTGAAAAAATAAAAAAATCATTTAATAGTGAAAAACTACGTTTATTTAAAAATGAAAAAAGACTTGGTATATTTTTTAATAAATTAGAGTGTTGTAAATATGCTAAAAACGAATGGATAGCACTTTTAGATTCTGATAATTTTGCAGATAAAGATTATTTCGAAAAAGCAGAAAATTATATAAAATCTAACACACTATCAAATTCTTGTATATTGGCACCTTCCTTTGCCAAACCTAATTTTGACTATAGATTTTTAAATGATCAAATAATAAAAAAAGATAATTTAAAAGATTTCTTAAATAGAAATAATCTCTTTGGGACGTTTTTAAATACATGTAATTATGTTTTAAATAAAAGTCTTGTAGAAAAACTGATTGTGAACGAACCTGAGTTAAAGATATATGAATCACCTACAGATTCTTTATTATTTTTAATCTTATATTTCGAACAAAGAGAATTAGAAATTCATGTCTTAAAAGATATGCATTATGACCACAGGGTTCATGATGATAGCGCATTTAAAAAAACATGTAATTTATATCAAAAAGAAATAAATCAAATTAATGACAGATTAAAAATACTAATAAGTTGAAATTATATATGACATATTGTATATAACAATATAGATAATATTTTAGTGTTTGGCGAAACTGGAATAATAGGTTCTTCCTTAAAACAAGAAAAAACATATTTAAATTTAATATTCCAAAGCTCGTAAAAAATTAAGATAGGAACATACTATAAGTTTTGATGAGATGATTAAATATTGGTTGAAAACTTTAAAAAAGTAACTAAATAAAAATATTATGATGACTACAGCGAAAGCATTTGGTATTACTCGTCCCGGCGATCACATCGGGCAAACTCAAGCAGTTCCTGCTCAACCTTCTCCTCAACCAAACATTGAGGCAGAGAAATTCAAAATTCTTTCTGAAGCAATTCAGAAATTTATGAATAAACAAATTTCCAAAGGAGAACTAGAAACAATACAAAACTCGTTGAAGTAATGAGTTTTGTAGTGTAAATTAAACTGTGAGTTCTAAAACAGTTCAGTTTCAAAAAATAAAAGTTCGTAATTTCCTATCATACGGTGACTCTCCGATTGAAGTCGAATTCAAAAACGGTATTACATTTGTAACAGGATACAATAAGGATGAAGAATCTTACAATGGTGTTGGTAAAACATCACTCATTGTTGAATCTTTATCCTTTTTGCTTTTTGGTGAAACATATAGAGATATTAGTCAAAAGCTTATCAAGAATAAGTTTGGTGGAAAAACTTGTATTGTAGAAGGCTGGTTAAAGGTTAACAATGACGAATTATATATTGTTCGTAGTCTTTCTCCTAACAAACTTATCTTAACTGTTAATGGTGATTCAGATAGTTATACAAAGTCTGTTCCTGAAACCACTAAATATATTATAGATAATATAGGTGTGTCAAAAACTGTGTTTACAAACACGATTGTTATGACCAACCGAGAAAGCATGTCTTTCTTAAATCAGAAAAAAGAAATCAAAACAAAGTTTATTGAAGGCATTCTTGGTCTTGAAGCATTCGCTGAATTTCTTCGTCTTGCCAAAGATGAAGCAAAACTTGCTGATGATAATCGCGCAAAAAAGTTTCAAGAAAGTACTCTTGTGGAAAGAGATTTGAACAATGATCAAACTTACTATACTCAATATGAAGAGAAAAAAGTTCGAGACGAAGACCTTATTAATCAAAAAATAATACTTTTAAAAGCAGTTCAACCTGTTGATAATTCTGAAAAAATAAATCAACTTCAAGAAGAAAAACAAGTTTTAGAAGATTCTTTACCTGAAAAAGAAGAAAGGGTTGGTAAAGGCATTAAAAAGAAAATGGAACTTGATGCAGATAAATCACAAAAGGAAAAAACGCTTCGTGCATTGTCTGGTAAACTCACAGAATGTCCATCTTGTAAAAGACCTTTTCTTGATCATAATTCTGATGAAATAGAAACCGAAAAAAAGGTTTTAAAAGATAGTATAAATGAACTATCAGTTCAAATCGAAAAGTTCTCCAAAGCTATTAATAAAGTCAACTCTGATATTTCTGAAATAAAAACCAAAGTTCGTGAAGCAACGAACAATATTCAAAATTTACAAAACGATCAACAAAAGTTTCTTAAAAGTGAGATGGAAATAAACAATCTTCACCAACAATTAGAAACTGTTCGTAACAGTGAAAATCCTTTCGGAGAGAAAATTGAAAAAGCTAAAGAAAGACTCCATAAATGTAAAGATCAGTTAGATGTTTTTATCAAAGAATCAAAACTTGCTAACATTGTTAAAGAAGGTGCATCACCTACAGGTGTAAAAGCTCTTGTTATCAAAAAAGTTATTAACCAATTAAACAATCGCATCAATCATTATCTTGTTCGGTTACATTCACCTTTTCGCATTTACTTTGATGAATTTTTCGAAGAGAATTTTAAAAGTGTAAATGGTGAAGAATACTGCTATGGCAGTTTAAGTGGTGGTGAAGCAAAGCGTGTAGATTTTGCTATGCTTTTTGCATTTCGAGATATAAGACGCTTACAAAGCAATGTTCACATCAACTTAACTGTTATGGATGAACTTTTTGACAGTGCATTAGACAGTACAGGAATGAACGACATTATGGAACTCTTAAAAGAGAGTAAAGATGAGTGCTTTATGGTTGTTACTCATAGACCAGATAATATTGATAATTATGGTTGCAACATTATAGATTTAATCAAAGAAAATGGCATCACACTCTTGAATAACTCATAAAAAGGTTTTAAGTATTTGAAATGCCTACAATCGTTTCAAATAATGAAGTTAAAAAAGTTCCGAATATAAAACCTTTAAACGTCGGTTCTTTAAATAAAATAGAATTTTCTAATATAGTTTTTCCTTTTGGAAGAATTTTTGGTCCTAAAATATTTGGCGAATTGACCCAAAAGTTATCGGTATATTCGCCAAACAACAATGGTATAAAAATTCCTGTTCCTGGCGAAGGTCTTCCAAGAATTATCAACTATTGTGCTGACCAAAGTGGTTGTGCTTTTTGGCGTATGATTTGGCCAGGAGATGAGCTTCTTGCAAATAACAAAGCAGTAGTAATGACACTTTATCAAATGGTTACACTTGGTCAATTTTATGGAGGAATTGATGCAGTTCGTTTACAGCGCCAATGCACTGAACCTCAACTCGAATTTATTAAATTTTTAAGAAATGTTTCAGATCAAATGAAACAACAAACAGGCAAAGGTTTCCGCATTATTT
>Ga0209299_1000187_pt1 | contig 34514 bp, 11 predicted proteins | sample S_140806_MF_Meta_FD_187326 | JGI IMG/M metagenome (GOLD analysis project Ga0209299, IMG submission 187326) | Freshwater microbial communities from Lake Simoncouche, Canada to study carbon cycling - S_140806_MF_MetaG (SPAdes) (version 2) | ecosystem: Environmental > Aquatic > Freshwater > Lake ...
GGTGTTTGCGACATCGCCGATGGCGATGGTGCCGTCCCCTGTCGTCGTCGGCGTTCCAAGGCCGCCTGCGACGCTGACGCTACCGATGTTCGACACGCTCAGGGTGCCGTTCTTGATGAAGGTCTGACCTGTGTAAGTATTGGCCGCGTTGCTCAGCGTGACGACGCCCGTGCCGTCGACAACGAGAGCACCGGACCCAGAGCCGATGATACCCGAGACGGTGACATTGCCCGCACCGCCGAAAGTCAGGGAGTTCGAGCCGTTATTCAAGGCGCCCGAAAGCGTCAGCGTGTCAGCGTCGGAGTTGATACGGGTGTTCCCCGTGAGGGTGATTGCCCCGGCAAAGCTATTATTTCCGCTGATACCACGCAACGCACCCGTGCTGGAAATACCGGAGCCGGTCAGTGAGATGGCCTTCGCCCCGACGCTAATGCCGCCGCTCAAGCGCAGCGCCGCACCCGAAGCTACGGAGATGGAACCCGCCGTTGTTCCGAGCGCCGCGGCATGCTGCATTTCGACATAGCCCCCGGAAATTATGGTGTTTCCCGTGAAGGTGTTGGCGTTGCTGATGGTCAGGCTAGCGGTGCCGCTCTTGGTTAGACCGGTCGAGCCGCCGACGCTGCCCGCACCGCTCAGGGTGTATTGGACGACGCTGTTGTTAAAGTTGATCGCCACGGGAGTCACCGCGGATGTCAAATTGATGACGTTCTCCGAGACGTTCGTGTTACCACCTGATACGGGGTAAGTGTCGCCAAAGATCACCTTGTCTGCATTCAGGTAAAGCGCCGGATTCACGGGCGACCAGTTGGCGACGGCGGTATTCCACTGACTGTTAGTAGCGCCAGCCCAGAAACGGGCATTATCCACGTTGAGCTTGATGATCTTGTTGGTCGTGTCGTGGACCAAGGTGACGAAGTAGTTGTTGGTCCCGATGACGCTGGAAGTGAGCCCGAGGTTGCTGAACTGGCTGCCCGCGGCGAAAGCGGCGGCGTTCGAAGCCCCAGAGTAATCAATCAAGCTATAGTCGCCCAGTCCAATGACGGCTCCGACCGATCCACCCGGGGTGAGCTCGGAGAGGGAAATCTGACCGCCGCTAATCGTCAAGACACCGCCCGTAATCAGGAACTTGTCGTTTACCAGCGGGGTAGTTAGGGTCGCCGTGCTGCCGATCTGCATGGCCAGGGTGCCACCTGTGTTCAGAGTGAGTCCACCGTTGAGGGTGAGAGTGGCGATTTCCGAGGCCAAGACGTCACCAGGAGCGACGACGCCGCCAGTGCTGACGGTGAGCAAGCCGGTGATGGCCTGATTAGAGACCAAAGTGCCCGCACTGGCACCGCCGACGGTGACAGCTGAATTGGTGAGGTTGCTGTCCAGAATGAGCGTGCTGGCACCTTGCACGGTGGTGGTGCCGGCGAGGGTATTAGTACCATTGAGCGTCAGCGTGCCGCCACCCTGAAGGGTAAGGTTGAGCTTGTTCTGGTTGGTTTCAGCTCCGCCGAGCGCACCGCTATAGGTGGACGAACCGGACTGATTAATGATGAGCGTCGCGTTGCTGGAATGGCCGCCGACGACCTTGTTGTCCGTGCCGGTACCAGAAGTGGCGAGCCCGGCGATGGTCTGGGAGACGACCCCTCCGGAACCCAGCTGGAGCACGCCGCTCGTGGAGCCGTTACCGAGGGTGACGGCCGTGGTCGAAGCCAGGCGGTTGGTGCCTCCGGCGAGGACGAGCTTGCCGTTCTGGACGGCGGTGCTGCCGCCGTAGGTATTGACGCCCGAAAGCGTCTGCGTGCCGGTGCCGACCTTGATAAGATTGATGACGCCGACATAGGCCGTCGTGGTCAGGCCAGGCGCGACCGTATAACCGTCGCGGATCACGCCATTGAAGGCAGCCGAAGCGTCGCCGGAGCCGAGGGTCAGGTTCTTCGCGGACTGGCGGGCCGCTGCGACCGCCCAAGTGGTGCCATTGAAAGCAAGTGTGGGATTGCTCGTGACGAAGCCGCCGGTCGTGGAATCCAGGCCGTTGATCGTCAGATTGAAGCCGCCCATGTCGAGCGTACCAGGAGCGAGGACTCGGTCGGAGCCGTTCGAGGTGTTGGCGCCGACGTTCGTTCCCGTGTTGGTTCCTACGATCGTAACCGCCTGCTTGCCCGATCCGCTGGGCAGGACGTTGTCGGCACCCATCTGGAGGGTACCGGCGCTGATCGTGGTCAGGCCCGAATAGGTGTTGGCGCCCGAAAGGATCTGCGTACCAGAGCCGAGCTTGGTCAGCTTAAGGGTTCCGGAGCCATCGGACAATACGCCCGAGAAGCTGTTCAAGCCCGAGGCGTTCACGCCCGCGGCCGAGGCCGCCAGGGTGTAGGCGGAGAGACCGGCGCTGTTATTGCCACCCAATGAAAGGGTCGAAGTCGTGGACGACAAACCGTTGGTCACCGTACCGCCACCGGCCAGGCCGTCGATGGTTTCGCTCAGCCCGTTCAAATCAAAAACACCGCTCACCGTGCCGCTGTTCACCACGACGGAGCTGGTGTCGGAAATCTGGTTCCCGCCCGTACCCGAAAGCCTGACGGTCGCGGCGGAGCCGGAAGCCACGCCATCGATGATCAAGCCGGCGCCGCCCGCCAGGTCGATGGCGGAGATTGCCGTAGTGGTGACCTTGTTCAGCAACAAGGTGCCTACGACGACTTCGATACTCAGGTTGGAGTTGGTGGCGTTGGTCGTCAGGTCTTTGAGCTCAAGCGTGCCCGCGCCGGTCTTCTTGAGGATACCCGCATTTAGGATGCCTTGCTGCTGCTTCGCGTCACCCAACCCGTTGAGGGTGGTGTTCAGCGTGAGCGTATTGGTGACGACTTCGATCGTGCTGGGGGCGTTGATCGTGAAGCCGTGGTCCGTCGCGCCGTTGGCGGAGAGGTTCGCCCGGAAGTTGCCTCCATTGAGGAGGATGTTGGATACGCCAGCGACAGCCTGGCCGAGAGGGCCGGCGGCGGAGGCATTATTGACGGATCCGACCTCTAAGGTGCCGCTGTTAAGGTAAAGGGATCCGGTCCAGGTGTTAGCTCCGGCTAGGATGACCTTCCCAGTGCCGGAGTTGACCAAGGCCGGGGCGCCGGTGCCATTATTGGCGATGACGGAGTTGACCGTGACCGCGTTCGTGGACTGGTTGATGAAAATCAGGTCGCCGGTACTGTTCGCCGTGGAGCTTCCCACCGTGATGGTGCCTGGCGTCCCTGATACGCCGATAGTCAAGGCACCTGAGTTAGGAGCGACCAAGATACCGCCTGCTTCCGTCACGCCGGTGGTGGTAGAGCCTGCGCCCAGACGAAGGATCCCCTGTGTCGTTGAATTCCTGACGTCGATGGTCCGGGCGGTCGTATCGGAATACTTGAGAGTATTGATGCTAATCGTACCCGTCGCCGCCATGGTGACGTTCCCCGACGTGGCGCTGCTGATGAGGTAATTGGCGGCGATCGACGAAGTCAAAGTCTGCGCCCCCACGCTGCCCGTCAGCGCCGTATAAGCCGTATACTTCGTGATAGCCGACCCACTGGCGGCTGCCCAGTCGACGCCCGATGCGTCAGTCCAAATCGCGCCGCCACTCACCAAACCGGACAAAGCCGTGGTCGTAGAAGCGATGCTTGTCACGCCAGAGCTACCGACATCAAAATTGATCGTACCACCGACAGCGCTACGCGTCACCGCCCCAAGGGTCAGCGCCATCGCGCCCGTCAGTTTGATGGTGTTCGCCTTCGCCGCGACCGACACCGCACCGAAGCTCTGCGCCGAGGTGCCGGTAATTTCCAGCGTGCCTCCGTTGCCGAACGTACCGCTCGTGACGCCAAGTTGGAGGGCTTGGCCGGCTGTCCACACGGTGGCGCCAAGGGTAGCAGCATCTAGTCGCAAGGTTCCAGCGTAGATAAAGAGGGTGCTCGTCGTAATCGCCGCGGTATCGTCACCCGACAAGACCAAGGTACCCAGGCCCGTCTTCACGATGTAACCGGTCGTGGCTCCGGTAATCGCCCCGGCGATCGTCAGCGTCGCGCCTGACGGCGTGTTGACGTAGAGTCTGGACCCTGGATAGACGGTTACGTTGACGGAGGAAGCAAGAGAGACCGGCGCGGCTCCGTGCAGCTGGAGCACGGAGTAACTACCGCTAGTCGCCCCGACCTGCGCCAAGGTCGTCGCCCCACCCAATGAACTTGCGGAATCGATGACCAACACGCCGTCGTTGCCGATGCTGAGCGTACCCGTGAAACTCTTCGCCACCCCGCCATTCGTCGAGCTGGCCAACAAGCTCATGTAGCCGCCGGTGCCTTGGGCGTAATTGAGGCTCGTGGCATTCTTAAGGTCACCCAAGAACAGGCCGCCGCGAGGGCGACCGGTGAGAGTCGGGTTATTCCTTCCGCCGAAATCAACCGTACCGAGGTAAGACATCGTCCCCTGGTAGGTATTATTCAGCATACCCCCCGTACCCGGGTCAGCCGCGAATTCCAACCCGCCCGTCGACGCGCTGTCGAAAGAGATGTTGTTGCTCAGCGTGTGGTCACCATTGATGTTACCCAGATGCGTGGTCTGGTTTCCCTGGATGGTAATCGTGCCGGTACCGAAGGCAGCATTACTCCCCACGCCGATACGCACGGCGGCGATGGCGTTGCCGTTGATGACAGTTCCTCCAGTGTAGTTATTAGCATCCGTCAAAGCAGTCTGGCCAAAGGTGAAGTTGGCGGAATTAGCAGCCGTGAGGATGTTCTTCGCGCCCAAGACCAGAGTCGAGGTGCTGCCCGCGGCACCCAGAGCGCCTGACATGTACCTGCCGCCCAGCCTATAGGTAGAATTCGCCGGAATGATTGTCCCCGTAAAGGTTGTGGCATTCGAGACGCCCGAGGGAGTGGCCCCGGACGTGTAATTGAACGCCGCCAACCGCATATTGGCGAAATTGGTGAAGTCTAGGGTCGCCGAGCTGTCGGCGCCCAGCAGGAAGGCCGCCGTGGATGTCGACGGATTGGAGATGCGCGACCCGAAGGTGGTAGTCGGATTCGTATCGCCGATCATGCCGATCGCCGCGTTCGTCACCGCATTACTGGAAAGCGTGAGATTAGCGCCGGAGCCGAGAATCGCCCCAGAACTTCCGAAGACAAGGGCGCCCTTGGTCAGCGTCACCGTCGCGCCGGAAGAAGCAGCGGCATTGGCGGCGTTAGTGACCAATAGGATGCCAACGCCGTCCTTCGTCAGGCCACCACCGACCAGCGTACTCAAGACGCCGCTTAACTCCGCTTGGTAAATTGAAGTTGCCTGGTCGGCAGTCACGACATCGATCGTGCGAGAGGAAGTCCCGAGCTGGATCGCATTCTGGAAATCGATCGCTCCCGTCACGCCAACGTTGTATGAAGCTGCAGTGGCTCCTTGTCCGAATTGCAGGAGGTAATTGGTCGGCACGAAGCCTCCGGCCCCCCAGGTCAGTTGGGTCCCGGAACCGCCCAGGTTGACTGCCCTGGTCGCGGCTGTGGCGGCAGATTGGTTACCCGTGGTATTGCTGAAGCCACCATTGCCCTCCCAATGCACCTGGCCGGGTCCATAGCCCAAGCTTCGAGTGAAATCGCCAGAAGTCGCACCGAGAGAAATGACCGCCCTATTCGTGCCCGTTGCTGCGAAGGTGATATTTCCGGTCGTCGCCGACGAAGTGAACCCGCCGGCAATGGTATTGGCGACCTGGTTCACATCAAGGATACCGCGCGTGAACAGCGTCGTACCCGTATAGGTTTGGGCGGCGCTCAGACGAAGGATACTGGTATCGCCGCCCATGAAGACTGTAAGGCCTGTCACGCCTCCGGTCGGGTCGCCGAGGATCGGCGAAAACGACTCGATGCGACTGCCGCCTCCGCCCGTGAGCGTCAGGATGCGCGAGCCGGCGCCAGGCAACAGCACGGCCGTGCTCTGGAAGAAGGTCCGCGTGCCGGCGATACCTTCGGTGTAGAACGTGCCTCCGGCCGGCCCGAGAGACAAAATGGAGGTAGCGGGGAGGTCGGCGTCGATCTTCCAGTTGAATATGCCTCCGTTAAGGGTGTAGCCCGTAGGCGATCCAGCGGAGGTAGCTGTCGTGGTGCCAATGCCGACTTCATAAGTGCCGCCATTGATGACGACCGCACCCGTGAAGGTGTTGACCCCGCGAAGCTGGACGAGACCGCCACCATTGATTGTGATTTTCGTCGGCGTAGCGCCATTGTTGGCGATGATGCTGCCAATCAGGAGCGTCTTGACCGTATTGGTGTTGAAGTTGTTGATGATCAGCTCGGCGCCCGAGCCAGGCAACAGCGTGCCGCCGGTAATCGTCTGGATATTGCTGCCAGCGTTGGCGGTCACCAGGATACCGCCAGTGTTGATGATATTACTGCCCGTTAAGGTCAGGGTGAGCGCTCCGGCGGTATTGAAGCGCAGGCTGTTGATGGTGACCCCAGCGCTCAACGTCGGCGACGTGGTGACATCGACGTCAGACGTGGACAGGTAGTTGCCGGCGGTGTTCGCGCCGATGGCCGTGGTAAGGAAGGTGGACAGTCCAGTAATCGCTCCTGCCGTGGTGCCATTGCCCGCGCTGACCGCCCAGGTCGTGGGTACCGTCGCCCCCTGCACGGCCCAGCCGCCGAGGATGCTGGTGCCGGTGTTGGCGGTGATGGTAGTAGCCGTAGTGAAGGCACTGGAAAGATTTACCGCCAAGCCGCTTCCGGCATTACGAGTGATGGTACCCAGCGAGACCGAGGTAAGCCCGCTTGTCGACCCATTGACGGTGAGTGTTCCGCCACCGGCAAGGGTGAGGCCGCCGAAAGTCACGGCGGTGCTGTTGCCTGTCGCCGCCGTCCGTCCAGTGATGATCAAGGAGCCGGACCCAATCGTTAAGGCCGTGTTGGCTGGCAAGATATCGGTGTTCGGCCCGGTCGCGAGCGAGAGGGTGAGCGTGATCCCTCCTTGGTTGATCGTGGTCGAACCCGTGTAGGTGTTCGGGTTGGAAAGCGTGAGGGTACCCGCACCTACTTTGACCAATGAAATCGCGCCACCTCCGCTATTCTTGATCATACCAGAGAACGTCGAGGTGACTGAGCCCGCGAGGGTGCCGCTGCCGACGGCGAGGGTCACGGCACTACCCGAGGTGTTATCGACGATGCCGGAACCGGCGAGCCCGTTGATGGTTTCGCTGAAGCCGCTGAGGTCAAAAGTGCCCCCGCTGGCGATAGTCAACGCTCCTGGATTTCCGACTCCGTCAGGAATGACGTTGGCCGCCCCGAGCTTAAGGGTGCCCGCGCCGATATTCGTGCCGCCCGTCCAAGCGTTGGTAAGTGAGGACAGGACGAGGGTGCCGGCGCCGAATTTATTCAACGCCTCTCCGTAGGGAGTGGCCGCCACATAACTGATTCCCAACGGATTGTTGAGGATTGATGCGCTGATGGTGGCTGCGCTGGAACTATTTTGGAATATATTCAGCTCACCGCTTGCCGTCGCTGCATGAGCGGTGCCGACGAGCGAACCGGTGCCACCGATGGTCACTGCACCCGAGGTGCTTCCGATGAGGATAGCGCCGGCATTAAGCGTGTTGACCCCAGCCAACGTGAGCGTGCCGCCACCGGCTCCGACTAAACGGAGAGTGTTGGCGGTGAAGGCGGTACCGTTTCCGCTGAAGCTGACCACATTCGTGTTCGTGCCGCTCGTGAAAGTGTTGTTAACGTAGCCCGCGTAGGCCACCGGACTGGAGCCGGACAGAGTCGCCCAATCATTCTGATTATAGGTCGCGACCGCGGCGCCCGTCGTCGCGGAGGTGATGATGCCGGAAGCACTGCTCAACCCGGCCGACAGGGTGACGGTGACCGTCGGCGCTCCGGTGATGTCGAAGTTTAATCCGGAATTGGCATTACGAGTCCAAGTGCCTAGGGCGACCGTCAGGCTCGTCGCAGAATTATTATCGGCTGACAGGACGCCGTAGGTTCCAGCGGTCGTGCTGGTAGAGGCGAAAGTCTGGCTGTCGGTCGCCGCACCCATGCCTTTGACGCTCAGCTTGCCCCCGGCCAGAGTTAAGACGCTGCTTGCGCTGATGATGTTAGTCGCGACACCCGCCTGGCTGAAATCAACGGCGAGGACGCCGTTGTTGACCGTGGTGGCTCCGGTGTAGGTATTGACCGCGCTCGGCATCAGGGTCCAGGTTCCGGTACCATCTTTGATCAGCGCCGCCGTACCAATGGCGAGGGGATCACTGACGGTGCCATTGCCTGCGCCGCCTAGCGTCAGGGCGAAGGTGCCGGTGACGGCAGACCCTGTGGATACGTCCAGATTCAAGACACCGGCGTCCGAGTTGATCCGTGAAGCCGCGGCAAGGGTGACAAGACCGCCGTATGTATTGGTTCCGCTGATATTGCGGAGGGCGCCAAGATTCGCCAAACCCGAACCGCTCAAGCTCAAAGCCTCGGCACCGATGGTGATCCCGCCCTGGAGTTCCAGCGTACCCCCGCTACTCACCGTCGTCCCGGCGGCGGTGGTCCCGAGACCGGTGGCATTCTGGACATTCAGAGCCCCACCACTGATCGTGGTGGCGCCGGTGAAGGCATTGCTGCCGGAGATTGTCCAGCCACCGAGCCCTGCTTTGGTGAGGGCAACCGTGCCGACACCATTGCTGATGGCGCCAGAATAGACGTTCGGCGAGGCGGTCGTTCCGTTGCTGCCCTGCAGCGTCAACGTCTTCGCCCCGGCGACGATGCCGTAGGCTTGACCACTCAGGGTGAGCAGGCCGGCCAGAGCGCCGCTGTCGATCGTCGCGCCGCCGGTCGTTCCGGCCAGCAGGATCGCTCGGTTGGAGGAACTGCTGGAAGCACTGGAATAAGCCAGCGTGGCGTTCGTGCTGGCAGCGTTGCCGATCAAGATGCCGGAATTGGCCCCCGTCGCGGCACCGAGCGAGCTGTTTGACCCGGCGTCGGCCAGCGCAGTCACGCTGAGCGTACCGTCCTGGATCCAGGTGAGGCCCGTGAAAGTGCTCGCGGCATTGCTCAAGGTCACGGTCTGGCTGGCCGTGGTCTTGAGGAGATTCATCGTGCCGGCGAGAACCGGCGCGATGCTACCTTGGTTTAACGTGGCGTCCCCGTTGACCGTCAGCGTGCCGCTTCCAGAAATGACATTCGCCGAACCGGCGCTGAGCGTGAGCCCTGAGACTGTCGCGTTGAAAGCGCCCATTGCCAAGGTGGCCGCGCTGCTGACCGTCAAGGCACCCGTGCCGATGGCGCTGTTGACCCCCATGGCGAGAGTCCCTGCGCTCACGGTCGTGGCACCCGTGTAGCTGGCCGCGCCGTTAAGGGTGAGGGTTCCGGTGCCAATCTTGGTCAGACCTCCGGCGCCGCTGTTACCGAGGGCGTTCGCGAAGGTCGGACTGAAACCATTGGTGTCGAAAGTAGCCCCACCGGTTCCGATCAGGACCGTCTTAGGTCCGGACGTGGCGTCAAAGGCTGCGCCGAACTTCAAGGTGCCTCCGAAGAAGTTCAGGGCCCCGGAACCCAGCTTGTTCAACGCATCCGCCTGCACCGTGCCCAAGTTGAGATAGAGGTCGGTGAAGGCGTTGCTGGCGCTGGAAAGCACGAGCGTCCCTGCGCCAGACTTCACGAGTGGGGCCGCGGAAGTGAGCGGAGTGTTTAAGGTGAGTACGCCCGAAGCGTTGGTCACGTAAACGTGATAAGGCACAGGAGTTGCGCCAGAAGTCAGTCCCGTGAGAGTGCTGATGCTGCTGCTCCCCGTACCAGCGGCCAAGATGGCTCCCGAAGTGATTTCCATCGAGGAAGCACTGCCGGTGAGCGCGACCCCAGCTGCGGAATCAAGCACCAAAGAATTGATCGCGACCGGGGTCGTGATCGCGTTGGTGGCCGTGTAACGGACGTTATTGGTGCCGGTCGCCGGAGCGGCGCTGTCCACGACGTATTCCGTCGTGAGGTTAAGCGGGCGGACTCCGAGCGTGCCCGACACGAACATGACGAATGAATTTCCGACGTTAGTCGCGGCCACCGGAGCACCTGCCGTGTTCTCCCCGATGAAGTAAGGGAAGATGCTGATGGTCGTGCTAGCGGCCGCGCCGGCACCACCGATATCTCCCCCGGGAGTGACGGAAAACACGATTCGCCCGCCCTGGGTACTGGTAGTGTCAAAATTACGTGCGAGCAGCAACGCGGTGGAATAATTATTCCGCACCAAAGGCGTCGCATTCGTGAACTTGATCGCCGCAATTCGACTCGCCGCCGTACCATCGGCCGTGATGGTGTTTTGTCCGGCATTCAAGGTCAGAGGCCCGACGGTTTCCGTCCCCGTGGTAGTTCCGGCCGTGCGGCTCATATAAAGACCAAGCGCACCGGCAGTGTTGCTGAGCGTCACGGTGGCCGTATCAAAAATTCGGCTACCGAGGGCCGAGGCCTGATCGTTGAGCAGAGACAGCACAGCAGTGGGCCCGCTGAGGATCAAAGACGTGACAGCGGCCAGCTGGTTGACGTTTCCACTGAAAGTGACCTGTCCTTGGCTGATCTCGAAAATGCCGTTGTAGTTTGCACCCACAGCCTGGTCCACGGTCAGCGTGCCGGAGCCCGATTTGATGATCTTGGCGTTGCTGTTCGTATTGCTGTTGAGGAATCCGGAGAAGGTCAGGCCTGACGTCTGGTTGATGGTCAGCACCGCTGCGGAACCGAGACTAATCGTCCCTCCGGTAGTACCGCCGCCGCTCAACGAACCGATGGTTTCCGTGACGGATGCCCCCAATGAGAGGGTAGGATTAGAACCGGAGTTAGCGAAGGTGACCGGCGATGTGTCGCCGATGGCATTGCCGCCGGAAACCTGCAACGTGCCACCGGAGATGGTCGTCGTACCGGTAAAGTAGTTGCTGGCGCTATTAAGCGTCAGGTTGGCGTTCGTGAGACCCCCCGTGCCGCCCATGGTGACAGCCGTGGAACCGATGATGCGGGAGGAGACAGTAAAAGCCTGGGAAGTGTTGTCCTGCAGGAAGACGAGCTCGGCGGCGGTGGAAGTCAGGTAACCGCCGGTGATGCTGGCGGCGTTGGCGCCGACGGCCGAGGTGGTCATGACGCCTCCTCCGGCGATGTTTAAAACTGCGTTATTATCAAGCGTGACCGTCGAAGTCCCCGCTGCGTTGAAGCGGAGGCTGTTGATCGTGAGGCCAGGAGCGGCGAGGCTTCCCGAGTAAACGGAAGTCGCACTGCTCTGTGTATCCGTGACGTTCTGGTTGGCCGTCCAGGAACCAATCGCATCGGTGGCGGTGGAAGAATAGGCGATGAGGGTACCGCTGCTGACCGTACCGAACATGTAGCCGGAAGCGGTGTTGACGGCGGCGTAAGGAAGATAACCAGCAGTGGGGTTGGCAGTGGCACCGATGCTGAGGCTGCCGCTCGTCGGCAAGGTCACCCGCAGGGTGCCGGCGCCGGCGGCTCGCGTGATGGTGCCGAGCGTGAAGTTCAACGCCTGACCGGAGCCACTGTTGAGCGTGATGGAACTCCTTCCGCCGCTGGCCAGCGTAGTACTTGCGACCGTATCGGCAGTGGTGGCAGAGGCGTTGCCCGTCGCCACGATGGATCCCCCGACCAAGGTGAGGATGCCGCTGGAAATCTTGCGGTTATTATTGGTGGTGTAGTCGAGAGCAAGAACGCCACCGTACAAGGTAGTTACTCCCGACATGGAGGCGTTGTTGCCCTTGAAGGTCAGAGTTCCGGCGCCGCCGTTGATCTGGGTGGTGCCGGTATAAGTATTGTCACCCGACGAGAGGAGATTGCCGGCGTTCGTATAAGCAGTAGCAACCCCCAAAGCGATGCCACCGGATGAAGTGATGGGCGCGGAAATCGTGATTTCGACGTCCGTCGCCGTACTGTTACCTATATTAAAGGACTTGGTAGCAGAACCCGTAGAAAGCGAGCCGCTACCAGAGATGACCGCACCTAAGGGGTTGTTTGTGGAGGTGAAGGTGGTGTTGCCACCTAAGGTAAGAGTAGCCGTGGATCCGATAAGGACATTGCCCTGACTAGAGGCGGCTGCGCCTGAGCCACCGAAAGTAATGGCGGCTAGCGTCTGGGTAAAGGTCGGGCTAAGTTCCAGCTGGGAGGGCCCTGCCGCATTCGCGATGGTCATCGTGCCCGTGGTGCTCAGCACACCAGAAGCGCCCAAGCGCAACACGCCGCCATTCACGTTCGTTCCATTCGTCCAGGCGCTGGTACTACCGGAAAGCGTCAAGATGCCCGTGCCGACCTTGGTTAGGGTGCCACCCGTGCCGTTCGATCCGTTGGGGTTCGTGAAAGATCCTGAAAATATTGAGTTCGCTAAATTCGCTCCACCCGTCGTCAGCGTCTTGGATGTGACGCCCGAATTAGTAACGGTACCGGCGCCGCTCAACGAGCCGATTGTCTGGTCCAAAGAGTTGATGTCTAGCGTGGCCCCCGCGCTGATATCTAGAGGGCTACTGGAAGAGCCAAACGCCGCAGTTATAATTCCAGCCTGAAGGGTGCCGGCCGTGACGAACGTGGGGCCGGTGTAAGTATTGGTGCCGCCCGTCTTCAAGATGCCTTGACCAGCTTTCGTCAGGCCACCGGCACCGCTGATGACACCGGACAAAGTAAGGATATCCGTCGAGGCTGCCGTCGCCACGTCGATGGTCGCATTGCCGCCGGCAAGGGTGAAAACATGACCGCCGGCACCCGTTGCCGCGATGATACCAGTGGCACCATTATATTTCAGCGTCGCTCCGTCGCGAATGGTGACAGCCGTGGCGGAGCCGTTGCCTAGGCTGCCGGCGCCAGCCGCCGTGACGTTGCTGAAACTCAGCACGCCGCCGTCGACGAAGACCGCACCAGTGAAAGCATTGGTGCCGGCAAGGACGAGCGTTCCCGTTCCGGCCTTGACGAGGGCCAGAGCTGTCGCACCGCCAATACCCGCATTCACAGTCACGGTGCCCGTACCGTAATGTTGGAAAATCAGGTCCGGGGAGGTTCCTGGCGCGTTGTTAGTCAGGAGGCCGCTGGAACCGTTGATGTTCCAGTTGGCCGTGCCGTCGATGAGGATGGCTCCCGGGGTCGAAGTAGTGCCCCCGCCCAACTGCATGTTGAACGTCGCAAGATCAAGGACCTGCGTCGTGCCCGACGTGGAACTGAGCTTGAGCGTGCCGATTGTGGCATTGGCCGTGCCCTGAGTCTGGCCGGCAGTCAGGATGTAGCTGGTGCCCGGAAGTCCGCCTCCGGCGGACGGGAGGGTGGTAGAAGATAAAAAGCCCGAAACCACAATAGCGGTCGTCGCGTTGGTGGCCCAATTAAAGGTATTGGCGGTACCGTCAGAAAAAACCGCTCGGCCGTTGAGCGCAGTTGAAAGAATCGCACTGCCCAGCTTTACCGTCGTTCCGGTCGGGGACGTAATCAAAAGCGCACCACCCGATGCGGTGGCGGTGACGACCCCAAGGACGAGATTCGTGCTGGTGCCGCTATTTGGGGTCAGCGTGATCGAACCACCCGTGGCACCGAGAACGAAAGCGCCGAGCGTCTGCGTCAGAGTCTGGCCGCTACGCCCCTTCATCTCAAAATTACCGCCGGAGATCGTCAGCGGCGTGGCCGCCCAGAAGGCGCTGTTCAGGGAGCTGTTGGAAGTGTCCAGCACGAGCTTCCCGCCGCTAACCGTAGTGACGCCCGTATAGGTATTAGCATTCGAACCAGCCGGCTGCAAAGTGAGCGTACCGGCGCCGATCTTGGTGATGGCGAGATTTGCCGTGGTGCTGGCAGTAATCCTCCCCGAGAAAATGGTTGAAGTGTCATCTCGGCCGATTGTAGGCGTCCGCGCGTTGGCGGTCGGATTATCTAAGTCGCCAGCTCCGGCGAGCGAACCAAAGGTAAGGGTAGCTCTCGGCTCAAGAAAGGCACCCGAACTGATGGTGATGGCCGAACGGATTGGTAAACTCGTCCCGGTATTCGCGATAAGGCGACCCGCAATCACCGAAGTCGTACCAGCATAGGTCCCGGCCCCGTTCATCTGCACAATTCCACTACCTTCCTTGATGAAGTTGCCTGCGGTGGAAATGGCACCGGTGATAGTGGACCCAGCGGAAACCGCACCCGTTCCCGTAATCGTGATATTCGAAGTCAAGGACCTCATGGTGCCCGTCAGGAACGTCAGCGTGCCGCCGCCGGAGTTGTTGGAAATGGTGAGCGCGTCGTTGAACTGGATATCAGCTGTGATTGTATCCAGGAAGGGAGATCCGCTCAGCTTATTGATAGACACGGTTCCATCCGTGTCATCCAAGACCAATAAACCGCCCGTGCCTCCGGCCAGCGTATAACCGGCAGTTGAGCCAGACCCTTGCGCCCCGAAGTTCAATTCCCCGATGGTAATGACGGCATCGAGATTCACCGTCTGCGCGACGGTGCCGGAGCTCAGGTTGGCGATATCACCGATCGCGTTGGGGTAAGGTGAAACGTTCCAGTTTGCCGATGTCGTCCAGCTGTAAGTAGAGGCCGCTGTCTGATTCCAATTAAAAGTGGCGGCCTTCGCCGTTGGTGCCGTGGAGACGCTGGCGCCGAGCATCGCGGCGGCCACCATGAGGGAGGCGCGCGACAAGGATCGGCGAGGGGACTGTCGAAGGGGTTCGGACATTTTACTGTGCTAGTTTAGTAACAAATTAGGATTCCTTTAGCGTCAACTAAAGGGGGACGGAGAAATTGGGGGTGGAGTATTTCACCTAAAACAAAACTGGCAGACAATCTTTTTTTAATCACAGCTGAGCATCGGAGTGAGATTTGTGTTTAACAAAAGTCCGGTACATCCGCGCCGTGCGGCCAGGGATATTCGCCACGCTAAAAAATGCGTTTAAGTTATTGAATATTAAGAATTTAAAAATGCCGCGTGCACTGAAACTGGATTTGCCTCCCCCGTGTCGTGTTTAATTTTAATCAGAACACGGGGTTAATTATACCTTAAATCGTTCATAATTAATTGTTTACGTGATTACTTTCCTGCTCTGCCTCCGATCTCCGGTTTCCCATGAGTTTGAACCTAGGTAGGGGCGCGACTGCGTCGCGTCCGTTCGCAGGGGAGCGCTCAAATTGCCGGGTAAGCTGTCGGACCCTGTCACCTCCGTCCTCCCACGGACGCCACGCAGTGGCGCCCCTACCCGAGGCAGGTTTAAGCGGTTGGCGGTAAGCGGTTAGCGGCTGGGAAGTCAGCTCACTCAAAGGGAGACCGGAAACCGGAAAGGATGCTGCGGAAGAATCATTTTCAGGTCCCAGGTCTCGGCCGTCGGGCATCAGTTACAGGTGTTCAGGTGCGGGTACAGGTCCCGGGCCCGATTCCCACACCCGTACCCGCAACTGAACCTGTAGCCGAGACCTGAGACCCGAAGTTGTGTGCCCCTAGCTAATCATCCGGCTCCCGGTCTCCCTTGGGGGCTGAAGCCCCCGCCACCCGCCACCCGGGGCTGCCACCCGCCACCCGAAACGAGATTACCCAGGACAGCACGTGGTGCTGTCCCTACCTCCCTACCCCACCCTTCCTGTCTCCCTCACCCTGCTCCCATACTCCGTGAACTTAGCTTTGATCTCGTCCCGGACGCGGCGGAACTCGGCCAAGACCTGATCCTTGGTGCCCTGGGCATGCGCGGGGTCATCAAAACCCCAATGAAAACGGGCTAATTGACCAGGGTACGTCGGGCAGACCTGGTCGGCATTGCCGCACACGGTGATGACGGCGTCGATCCGACGCGTCAGGAACTCGTTCATGTGCTTGGAGGTATGGGCGGAGATATCCACGCCCGCCTCGGCCATGACTTTGATCGAAAGGGGATGCACATAACCCGCAGGCTTGGAGCCGGCGCTGAAGACGTCGGCCGCCTCACCCACCGCGGCGCGCAAGAAACCTTCCGCCATATGGCTCCGGCAGGAATTACCGGTGCAGAGGACCAGGATGGCGGGTTTGGATTTCATCGTGGCGAAGCAGGCGCATCAAGCAAAGGGCGACCGGGAACCGGACAGGATGCTGCGGATATTTGTTCGCCGCAGGGCGAACCATGGTAGGGGCACGATTCATCGTGCACTCCGCAATAGGTTTTGGCGGTAAGCGGTTAGCGGTTGGGAACAGCCGAGACAGGAGGGCGCGGCAGAGCCACGCCCCTACCCTCGGCCGCCCTGCGGCGGCACCTCCCCGTACCTGCACCTGAACCCGGACACCTGAACCCGGTACCCGATGGCCGAGACCCGGGACCTGAAAATGCGCCCCGCCTCCAGCCACCCGGGGCTGCCACCCGCCACCTGTATCGGCGACTTTGCCTCTGATGTGTTCCCAACCGCCAACCGCTAACCGCCGCCACCCGTCCTTTGCACCTTTGCACAGGCCGCAGGCCGATTTGCACCTTTGCACACTAGGGCAGCACGCGGTGCTGCCCCTACCTATGCTGACCCTCCCCGCGCAATTTTCTTTCTCCCCCCTGCCCCCACTGCCACTCTCCCGCCCATGTCCGAATCCCTTCTGACCCTTCGCGAAAGCAAGACCTCACCGGTCGGCTCGCGCTTCCAGGCCATCTGCGCCCTGGGAGAAATCGCCACTAAGACCGCAAAGACCGGTTCGACTTATTATGAAGCGGTGATCGCCGACGCGACCGACGACATCAAGATCCGCGTCTTCGGTGATTCGCCGGTGAAGCCGGTCCTCACGAGCCTCAAGGCCGGCGCCATCGTCCGCGTGGGCGGTACGGTCAGCGATTTCAACGGACGCCCCGACCTGAAGGTCGACTCACTCACGCCGATCACCGACGCGGAACGCGCCGACCCGGCGATCATGGGCAAGCTCACGCCGGTCTCGCAGCACGACCCGGTGAAGATGAAGGCCGACCTCCTCGGCATCGTCTCACGCATCCCGCACGCCGGCCTCCGCGCGACAGTCGAGTCCGCGCTCGAAGAACATGGCGAGCGTTTCTACGAAGCCGTCGCCGCGCTCGGCATGCACCACGCCTTCCGCCACGGCCTGCTCGAGCACACGCTCCGCATGGCGAAGTGCGCCGAAGCCTTGCTGCCGCTCTACCCGAAGGTCGACCACGCCCTCGCCGTCGCCGGCATCGTCCTGCACGACATGGGCAAGGTCCAGGAATACTCCCGCCTCGAACCTGGCATGGCCAAGGCCAGCTTCACGCGCGCGGGCAATCTCCACGGTCACCTCGTGCTCGGGGCCTTCATGGTGCGCACGCACGGCACGAAGGTCGGCCTCGAGGCCTCGCTGATGGAACGCCTCGAGCACATCCTGCTCAGTCACCACACGATGCGCGAATACGGCGCCTGCGCCACGCCCTCGACGCCGGAAGCGGTCTTTGTCGCCCGCATCGACGACCTGGACGCGAAACTCTCGGCGGTGGAAGAAGAACTCCGCAAGGCCCCGCCCGGCGCTGAGTTCATGCCATTGCGTGCGATCGACGGCCAGCTGCTGATCACGCCTCCGAAGACCGGAGCGTAAGCCATGGACGTCCGGGAGCTGGATTTCGACCTCCCGCCCGAACGTATCGCCGCGGAGCCTGCGCCACGTCGCGACGGCTCGCGCCTCCTCGTGGTACGACGCGCCACGCGCACGATCGAACATCGGCTGTTCTCCGAACTGCCCGACCTCCTCCCGCCGGGCACGGTGCTCATTCGCAACAACGTCACCGTACTCAAGGCCCGCCTCTTCGGCGTGCGCCCGACCGGCGGCAAGGTCGAGTGCCTGCTGCTACGCCCAACATCCGATCCGCTCGAATGGTGGTGCCTGCTGCGCCCAGGCAAGCGCGCCTCGGACGCGTCGGGCTTCTCCATCGACGGACGTCACGCCGTCGCGGTCGAGACCAAGAACGGCGAATACCGCGTGCGCTTCACGCTGCCCGCCGGCGAAACCGTCGGCCAGCTCGCCGACCGCGTCGGCGAACTGCCGCTCCCGCCTTACATCGTGGAAGCGCGCAAAGATCGCGGACTCGCACCGGCCGATGACGCCGCACGCTACCAGACCGTGTACGCCGATCCATCGTCGGCCCGCGCCGCCGCCGCGCCGACCGCCGGCCTGCACTTCACGCCCGAACTCCTCGCGACCCTGAAGGCACGCGGCCACGACGCCTTTGACCTCGTGCTCGATGTCGGCCCGGGCACGTTCCAGCCGGTCTCCGTCGCGAACCTGAACAATCACGTCATGCACTCGGAAGCCTATCGCATCCCCGTCGCGACCATGGCGGCGCTCCGCACGCGTCGCCCGCGCCTCGCGGTCGGCACGACGTCGGTCCGCGCAAGCGAAGACGCCTTCCGCAAGACACACGGTTTCGCGCATGAGGGTGACTTCCTCTCGGAAGCTTCGCTGTTCATCCGCCCTGGCGACACCGTCGGTTGCTGCGAGCATCTGCTCACGAATTTCCATCTGCCCCGCTCCACCCTGCTCTGCCTCGTGGCCGCGTTCCTCACGCCCGGCGATCCATCCGGACTGACCTGGCTGAAAGAAATCTACGCCGAAGCGATCGCGAAGGAATACCGGTTCTTCAGCTACGGGGATGCGATGATCATCCTGTAGCGCGGACGACGAACGTCCGCGCGGGGGAACTGCTGGCATGGTGAACGGCTGCGAAGCAATCGCGGCTGCGCCGCGCGGGGAACTGCTGGCACGCTGGCATGCTGCGAAGCAGGGGTAATAACTCTCAGGGACGGGTGGCGAGAGCTACATCAGGTAGGGGCGCGACGGCGTCGCGTCCGTTCGCAATAAAAGAGCCGTCAAACCGGGCAAGTCATCAGACCCCACAATATCGCTCCGCCCACGGACGCCACGCAGTGGCGCCCCGTCCCAATGCACCCCAGCTAACTTCCCGGTTTCCGGTCTCCCCTTGAGTTGAGAATCTCCTGCCACCTGCCACCCGGGGCCGCCACCCGCCACCTGAAATGAATGCGGCTATGTCGTGACGCGGTCCGGACCCTACCCACGATAGGTGGTAGCGGTTAGCGGTTGGCGGCTGGAACTAAGAGTATGGAGTATCGGGGCAGTGCTGGCATTCGGTAGGGCTGACCGCCCCGGTCAGCCGCGGTTGAGCGAGGGCGCTCAACCCTACCCGAGGCAGACGGATGCGATGTCATCGCATCCCTACACAAGCCAGCCACCTGCCACCCGGGGCCGCCACCCGCCACCTGAAACGAGCCCTCACTTTTGCACTTAGGACAGCACGTGGTGCTGTCCCTACCTCCTGCTTCGCAGCAGATCACCATGCCAGCGGATCCCCGCGCGAGCTCCGCTTGCGCTCACTTCCCATCCACCAACCACCTCATGGCGGCGAGTTCGCCTTCGGATTTCATTTTTTCGAGATACTGCGCCTGCGTGGGCTCATCGGCGGAGGCGAATTTTTCGGTGAAGGCCGTGGTCAAGGAACGCACTTCCATGAGCTTGGCGTCGAGCGCCTCGAGTCGCTCGCCGGCCGTCTGTCCGCCCGGGCCGGCCTGCGTGAGCGGGTCGAGCTGCTGAAGGAATTGGCGCTCGATGCTGACGCCCATGAGCTGGTCGATGAGATACGGGCCTTGGTCCTGGATGCGCTGGCCGAGCGTAAGGCCGATGATGACCGTGGGCTCGGCGGCGTCGAAGTCGGCGGTGCGGATGAATTCCTGCTGTAAGGAGAGGAGGTTCTTCGACACTTCCATCAGAGGCTGGGCGCGCGGGACGGTGAGCGCGAACATCGCGGCTCCCGCCGCCGCCGTCGGCTCGTAGCCGGCCTCGAGGTAGGCTTGCTCCGAGCCGGCCACGAGTTGCTGCGAGTAGTCGGCGAAGAGCGGGTTTTCCAATGATTGGACGAGCGCCGCGCCCGCCGCCGCCCCGTCACCCGTCAGGAAAGCCTGATGGGCGGCAAGGAAGTCGCCGAGGGAATTGCCGGGCGCAGCTTCACGGAAGGCGGCGACCGCGGCGGACTTCTCCTCGGGCGTCTCGCCGCGCAGCGCGAGCTCGAGCTGGACGGCGGGATTCTTCGGATCGGCCTTGGCGGCCTCACGCGCGAAGGTGAGGTCGTTCAGCAGCCGCGAGGCGACGAGCAGATTCGTGGTGCTGCGGCCTTGGTTCTTGAGGAAGGCTTCGACCTCGAGCTGATTGAGCTTCGGCACCTTGCCCGCCAGCAACTCCTTGATCGTGACCCCGGTGCGCTTAGGCGGATCTTTTAGCTGCGGGATGATGTCCGCCGCGGAACGCGGCTTGATCGCGGGGGTGGTTTGCACCGCGACTTCCACCGGCTTGCGCAGCAGTTCCCACTTCTTGCCGCGCACGACCCAGACGCCCGCGGCCACGAGGCCAAGGACGACGGTATAGGTGAGGACGCGGCGCAGGGGCATCGGGCTGAGACAGTAGGGGGCAAGTGGACACGGGGGCAAGGGGACATGGGGAGGGATGCAGGAGGTATTGGCGGTTGGCGGTTGGGAAATGAATCACCCTGAACCTGTACCTGAACCTGGACACCTGAACCAGATACCCGATGGCCGAGACCTGGGACCCGAGAATGAATCCCCCAGCCAACTATCCGGTTTCCGGTCTCCCTTTGGCTTTTTGTCTCTCCCAACCGCTAACCGCCAACCGCTTACCGCTTCCACCTGTCATGGGTAGGGGCGCCACCAAAGAACGAAGGTAACTAGGGCAGCACGCGGTGCTGCCCCTACCTCGATGCACAAAAACAAAAAGGGCGCCCGCAGGCGCCCAATTATATTCCCCATGTCACCGTGTCCCCTTGCCCACGTGACCCTCGCGGGCGGCTACGCCGTCCGCGTCAGATCTTCTCCAACGACCAAGGCTTGCGGAGTTCGCGAGAGAGCATCGCGGTAGCGCCGGCGTCGTCGATGAACTTGCCCGCGGCGGCGTCGAACTTGAGCTTACGGCCGGTGAAGACCGCGGCGTTGCCGAGGTGACCAATCGTCGTGGTGTGATGCGCGGCCATGACGTGCGAGATCGGGCGACGTCGGGACTGCACGCAGTCGACGAATTCCTGATAGTGATCGGTCGTGCCGGGGCAGCGCCAGGCGTCCGGACCGAGGTCCTTCTCCCAGAGTCCCGGGATGGAGCATTCCTGCTTTCCACGGGTGACGAAGAGCTCTCCCTTCTCCCCGATGAAACGCATGCCCATGAAGGAGCTGCTGACCGACATGTGGAAACCGTCGGCGTAGGTGACGGTGTAATCGTATTTCCCGTGGGTGTTCCACGGGGCTTCGCGCAGTTCGCCCGTGCCTTCGACGGCGACGGGGTATTCGGCGTCCTTGCCCATCGCCCAGGCGGCGATGTCGGGGTGATGGCAGACCCAATCCAGCAGCATGCCGCCGCCGAAGTTGGTATGCCAGCGCCAGTGGAAGTGGAAGACGCGCGGGTCGAAGGCGAACTCGGAGGACGGGCCGACCCACATGTCGTAATCGACTTCGGCCGGAGCCTTCTCACCCGGCTGCGGGGCGGGGGGCATGGTCTGCTTGTTCGGGCCCGTGCCGACCTCGACCTTCAGGATCTTGCCGAGCATGCCATTGCGGACGAGTTCGACGCCGCGACGGAAATTAGGGGTGGAGCGCTGCCACATGCCCGTCTGCCAGACGCGGCCGTTCTCCTTCACCGCGTCGGCGATGGCCTTGCCTTCGGCCCAGGTCTTCGCGAGCGGCTTCTCGCCGTAGACGTCGATACCGGCGCGGAGGAGCGCGCAGCTGATGACGCCGTGCCAATGATCCGGCAGGCCGTGGACAGCGGCGTCGGGCTTCTCTTTGGCGAGGAGCTCGCGGAAATCGGTGTACTGCTTCGGGGCGGCCATGCCTTTCTTCACGACGTTCTCGGAGGCAGTCTTGAGTACGCGGCGGTCGACGTCGCATACCGCGATCACCTGGACGCCGGCCTTGGACATCAGCTGGCGCATGTCACCGCCGCCTTGGGCCTTGAGACCGATGCCCACGAGCTGGAGTCGATTGCTCGGAGCGACCGTGCCATCCTTGCCGAGCGCGGAAGCGGGGATGATAGACGGGAAACCAAGAACGAAGCCGGCAAGGGCGGTGTTCTTCAGGAACGAACGACGATTCAGTTGGGACATGGGGATTGGGATAGGGGTAGGCTTAAGACAGGTGTAAGGGAGGAAACGTTCCGAGGAAAGGAGGGATTGGATTTCGAGGACAGGAGACCGGGAGGATGTTGCGGGCCGCTGTCCTAAGTGCAAAAGTGAGAGACACGTTCCAGGTGGCGGGTGGCGGGGATTCATTCTCAGGTCCCGGGTCTCAGCCGTCGGGTATCGGCATTCCAGCCATCAGCTGTCGGCTTCGGGATCCCGGCGGCTTACCCCCGAACGGCCGGTGCCCGAACTCCCGGCTCCCGTGCCCGTCACCCGAAATGGTTTTTCCCAACCGCCAACCGCTATCACCTGTCATGGGTAGGGTTGAGCGCCCTCGCTCAGCCGCGGCTGACCAAGGGTGGTCAGCCCTACCCATCGCATCCCTTGTCAACATGCCCACGGGTCAACGAATCAAATAACGTTGTATCGTTCTGGTCCACCGTGCCTCTGAGCCTCCGGGCCTCTCGTGTGTGACGGATCTCCCCGGCCAACTGGCCAACTATTCAACAAATCAACTAATGCTGCATCTCTCAGGTCCCTGGTCTCGGCCGTCGGGTATCAGGTTCAGGTGTTCAGGTTCGGGTACAGGTTCAGGGTGATTCATTTCCCAACCGCTAACCGCCATCACCTGCCGTATCCCTCCCCTTGTCCCCTTGCCCACGTGCCCACATGTCCCCTAATTGATGCCATGCGCTCCCTCCTCGCCCTGCTCCTCGCTTCGGTGGTCGCCCTCGCCGCCGAACCTAACCGCGCCCTGGTCTTCTCGAAGACCGCCGGCTTCCGCCACAAGGACTCGATCCCGCTCGGCAACGAACTGCTCGCGAAGCAGTTCAAGGCCGCCGGCCTCGAAGTCGACCTCACCGAGGACGCTTCCGTCTTCACCGCCGAGAACCTCGCGAAGTATCGCGCCGTCGCCTTCATGAGCACCACCGGCGACGTCATGGGTGATGTCGTCGCGAAGGATGCTTCCAAGGAAGCCAAGGATGCCGCCGCGAAGTCTGCCGAACCTCGCCGCGCCGCTTTCCAGGCTTGGCTCGAGAATGGTGGCGCGTTCGTCGGCGTGCACGCCGCTTCCGACGCTGGCGCCGCCGAGAAATACTGGCCCTGGTTCGCCCACATGATCGGCGGCCTCTTCAACGGCCACCCCGCCCAGCAGGTCGCGATCCTGCGTCCGCTCGTCAAGGACCACCCCGCCAACCTGCACCTCGGCGCGGAATGGAAGCGCAAGGACGAATGGTATGCCTTCCGCAATCTCGCCGCCGACAACAAGGTCCTCCTCGAGATCGACGAGAAGTCCTACGCTCCGCAGAAGGGCAAAGAAATGGGCGACCATCATCCAATGACCTGGTGTAAGGACGTCGGCAAGGGCCGCATGTTCTACACCGCCCTCGGCCACACCAAGGAATCTTTCTCCGAGCCCGAGTTCATCCAGCACCTCAACGGCGGCGTGGTTTGGGTGCTGAGGAAGTAAGCGATTTCAGTAAGGGGTCAGACCGCTTCTGATCGATAGCCGTCAGAAGCGGTCTGACCCCTTACTGAAATCGCAGGCAGGGACGGTTCTCCGAGCCGTCCTTTTTGTTTTGGCCGCCGCAGGGCGGCCGGAGGTAGGGGCGTGGCTTCGCCGCGCCCTCCTGTCTCGATGTGTTCCCAACCGCCAACCGCTAACCGCCAATACCTGATGCGGAGTGCACGATGAATCGTGCCCCTACCTAGGTTCGCCCTGCGGCGAACGGCTGACCGGGCCGGTCAGCCCTACCTGATACACTCCTGCCACCCGAAAATGGATACAGATTAGGACAGCACGTGGTGCTGTCCCTACCTTCTGCTTCGCAGCGGTTCACCATGCCAGCAGAACCCCAGCGCACACATAGCGTGCGCTTACTTCGCCCCTTCGAGCTTCTTGATCAGGCGACCGAGGGCGCCTTTGGTCGTCTCGTTCGTCACCGACTTCTCGGCGTCGCGCAGGGCGGCGAGATCGGAAGGCTGAGCCAGCTTGAGCAAGGCCTTCTGGCATTCGAGACGCATGGGCTCTTCCTTGACCGCGACGCACAGGGCGCCGGCGACGGAGCGGAGATTACGACCGACCGCGGCCTTGATGAGCGCACTGCGCGCGGAGACATCGGCCTTGGCGTCGGCGATGCCGGCGACGAACGCATCCGTCACGCCCGGGCCGGCGACCTTCACGAGCGCATTCTGGATATTCTCGGCAAGGGCGTCGTCCTTCGCGAGCGAAGCGAGCAGCGGGACGGCCTTGGCTCCACCGATCTCGGCGAGGGCGAGCGCAGCCGGGACGCGGAGGGGAGAGTTAGAGTTAGAGGCGAGCGAGGCGACCTGCGCGGTCGCGCCAGAGGCCTTCGCTTCGGCGAGCGCGGAGAGGAGGAGCTTGGAGGTCTCGACATCGGTCGAGCCGAGCAGCACGGCGACTTCGCCGACCAGCGGGGAGGTCGGTTCGTCGACGAGACGTTCACGCACGTCATCGACGGCGGCGAGACGCACCGCGGCCGGTGCATCGGACATCTTCAGCGCGTCGATGGACTTCGCGGCACCCTTGCGGAAATCCTTGAGCGCGGCCGTGTAGGCGACGTGGTCGACCGCCGGACGTTCGGCGGCGAGCAACGAAGCGGCGAAGAGGAGGAGGAGAAGAGAGCGCATGGTTCGAGGGCCCGAGGATAAGAGGGCCCGAGGACCGGAGGCGAGGCAGGAGGTAGGGGCGCGAGGGGATCTGAGAGAGGCCCGGAGGCTCAGAGGCACGGTGGACCAGAAAAGCCAAAGCCGGGTTATTGCTCTGAGCCTCCGAGCCTCTCTGCCTTTCCCGCCACCTGCCACCCGGGGCTGCCACCTGCCACCCGAAACTTGCCTCTCACTTTTACACCTAGGACAGCACGTGGTGCTGTCCCTACCCCAGCACACCATCCGGCCCCCAGCTTCCCTTGGCGTTTCTGTATTTAAAAAAAAGGGTGCCCGTAGGCGCCCAGTTCTGTTTGCTTCCGGCGAATCGATTCTCTTAATGTCCGCTCACGGGGAAGAAGTGTTACGGTAGCACAGCGGTCTCCAAATCCGCTGGCGATGGTTCGACTCCATCCTTCCCTGCCAATTTAACGGATGAATTCCGCGGGCGAACTCGCCGCAGTTTCGAACGGCGGCGATGGCAATCGCGGCGAAGCCGCGAGGGGATATGCTGGCACGCTGGCATGCTGCGAAGCAGAGGCATCGAGCAAAGGGAGACCGGAAACCGGGATAGATGCTTCGGACATTATATCCCCAGCCAATTATCCGGTCTCCGGTTTCCCTTTGAGTTCATGTCTGAGGTAGGGCTGACCGACCCTGGTCAGCCACGGTTGAGCGGGCCGCTCAACCCTACCCAAGGCAACTAGGTCAGCACGCAGTGCTGACCCTACCTCGATACAGGCGGATGCGATGTCATCGCATCCCTACCCAAACAAAAAGGGCGCCCGCAGGCGCCCTCTTCTTTGCCGTGTCACCGTGTCCCCTTGCCCACGTGACCCTCGCGACGCGCAGCGTCGCGCTTAATAACGATAGCTGTCCGGCTTGAACGGGCCGGCCTGCTTCACGCCGATGTAAGCGGCCTGTTCCTTCGAGAGCTTGGTCAGCTTGGCGCCGAGCTTGCCGAGGTGGAGACGGGCGACTTCTTCGTCGAGGTGCTTCGGGAGGACGACGACGCCGGGCTTGGCCGTCGCGCGGGTCTCCCAGAGATGCAGCTGGGCGAGGACCTGGTTGGCGAACGAGGTCGACATCACATAGGACGGGTGGCCGGTGGCGCAACCGAGGTTCACGAGGCGACCTTCGGCGAGCATGTAGAGCTGGCGGCCGTCCTTGAACGTGTAGCGGTCCACCTGCGGCTTGATCGTGTCCTTCTTCGCGCCCTTGTGGGCGTTGAGGCGGACGACCTGGATCTCGTTGTCGAAGTGGCCGATGTTACAGACGATGGCCTGATCCTTCATCTTGGTCAGGTGCTCGAGCGTGATGATGTCCTTATTGCCGGTGGCGGTGACGTAGATGTCGGTCTTGCCAAGGGTGTCCTCGACGGTCACGACGCGGAAGCCTTCCATCGCGGCCTGGAGCGCACAGATGGGGTCGATCTCGGCGATCTGGACCGTGGCGCCGAGGCCGCGGAGCGACTGGGCCGAACCCTTGCCGACGTCGCCGTAGCCGATGACGAGGGCGACCTTGCCCGCGATCATGACATCGGTCGCGCGCTTGATGCCGTCGACGAGCGATTCGCGGCAACCGTAGAGGTTGTCGAACTTCGACTTCGTGGCGGTGTCGTTGACGTTGACCGTGGGCACGAGGAGGGAGCCTTCCTCGAGCATGCGGTAGAGACGCTTGACGCCGGTGGTGGTCTCTTCCGAGACGCCCTTCCAGCTCTTCACGACCTTATGCCAGTGGCCGGGCTTCTGCTTCGCGACCTTCTTGAGCAGGTCCTTGATGATCTGCTCTTCTTCGGACTCGGAAGCGGACCAGGCCCACTTCGAGCCGTTCTCGAGCTCGTAGCCCTTGTGGATGAGGAGCGTGGCGTCGCCGCCGTCGTCGACGATCAGTTCAGGGCCGTCGCCGTTGGGCCAGGTGAGCGCCTTCATGGTGCACTCCCAGTACTCGACGAGGTTCTCGCCCTTCCAGGCGAAGACCGGGATACCGGCCTTGGCGATCGCGGCGGCGGCGTGGTCCTGCGTGGAAAAGATATTGCAGGAGGCCCAGCGCACGTCGGCGCCGAGTTCGACGAGCGTCTCGATGAGGACGGCCGTCTGGATGGTCATGTGCAGCGAACCGGAGATGCGCACGCCCTTGAGGGGCTTGCGCTTGCCGTGCTTGGCGCGCAGGGCCATCAGGCCCGGCATCTCGTGCTCGGCGACCTGGAGCTCCTTGCGGCCCCATTCGGCGAGACCGAGGTCCGCTACTTTGAAATCAGAGAATTTTTTGGGCATAAGCGTAAGGTGATGGCGGTTGGCGGTTAGGAAATGGCAGGTTACTTGCTCAGGGCCTTGTGGAAGGCGGCGAGCTTCGACGTGACTTCCCAGGGCAGGCCCTTCTTGCCGAAGTGGCCGTAGTGGGTGGACGCGCGGTAGATCGGGCGACGCAGGTCGAGCTGGCGGATGATCTCGGCCGGGTTGAAGAGGAACGTCGCCTTCACCGCGGCGAGGATCTGTTCGTCCGAGACTTCGCCCGTGCCGAAGGTGTCGAGGTGGATGCTGGTCGGCTCCGGGTGGCCGATCGCGTAGGCGACCTGGAGTTCGCAGCGCTCAGCGGCGCCGGAAGCGACGATGTGCTTGGCGACCCAGCGGGCCATGTAGGCCGCGGAACGGTCGACCTTGGTCGGATCCTTGCCGGAGAAAGCGCCGCCACCGTGGCGACCCATGCCTCCGTACGAGTCGACGATGATCTTACGGCCGGTGAGGCCGCAATCGCCCTGGGGGCCGCCGACGACGAAGCGACCGGTCGGGTTGATCAGGTACTCGGTCTTCTTGCTGACGAGGGATTTCGGGAGGCTCTTACGGATGACCTGCTCGACGCAGAACTTCTCGATCTGGCGATGGGAGACGTCGGCGGTGTGCTGGGTGGAGATGACCACGTTCTCGATGGCGACCGGGCGGCCGTCTTCGTAGCGCACGGCGACCTGCGACTTGCAATCAGGGCGGATCCACTCGGTGCCCTTCGCACCGGACTTGCGGAGGCGGGCCAGCTCGCGGTTGAGGCGGTGGGCGAACATCACCGGGGCCGGCATGAGCTCGGGGGTCTCGGTGGTGGCGTAACCGAACATGATGCCTTGGTCGCCGGCGCCCATCTTGGCGTGCTTCTTGCCTTCGGCCTTACGTTCGTCGACGCCCTGGGCGATGTCGGGGGACTGCTTCGTGAGCAGGTTGGTGATGAAGACCTTGTCGGCGTGGAAGACATCGTCGTCGTTCACGTAGCCGATCTCGCGGATGGCGGCACGGACGACTTCCTCGAAGTTGACCTTCGCCTTGGTCGTAAGTTCGCCGGCGATGACGACGTGGTCGCTCTTGACCAGGGTCTCGCACGCGACGCGGGAGAAACGGTCCTGCGCGAAGCAGGCGTCGAGGACGGAATCCGAGATGCTGTCGGCTACCTTATCGGGGTGGCCCTCGCCGACGGATTCGGACGAGAAGATGTAGGAGGCGTGAGAGGCCATAAGGTCAGGGAAACAAAAGGGTAAGCGGGGGGAAGGCAAGTAGGCATCTAAGTATCTGGATAGAAGGATATGTCATAGCGGCCGGCGAAAAGCCGGCCGCTAAAGGTGGAAGCGGTTGGCGGTTAGCGGTTAGGAAAACCGATTTCGGGTGACGGGTACGGGAGTCGGGAGCTCAGATACCAGCCGTTCGGGGATCAGCCGCCAGGAACCCGCAGCCGGCAGCCGATGGCCGAAGCGCCGACACCCTGGTGGCCGTCACCCGTCACCTGAGAACGGGTTGAATCGTTGGATGGTTGAATGGTCGAATCGAAAAGGAGGCAAAGCCCGCAGGGCGCTGCACTCCCTCCAGCCAACCATCCAACGATTCAACCAATCAACGGGGTAGCAACCACCCGCCCTTTGCACCTTTGCACAGGCCGCAGGCCGATTTGCACTTTTGCACCTAGGTCGTGACGCGGTGCTGCCCCTACCCACGTCAGGTGGTAGCGGTTAGCGGTTGGCGGTTAGGAGATGAAAACAAAAAGGGCGCCCGGAGGCGCCCTCTTCACTTCCCCGATACTCTATACTCGGGACTCGATACTCTCAGCGCGGCTTCGCCGCGCTACCCCCCGATCGACTTGAGCGTGACGAGATACTCGATCATCGAGGTGAACTCCTCGACGGTGAGGCCCGCGGCGAGGCCGGCCGGCATCATCGACTGCGGAAGATGCTTCTCTTCCTTCACATCGTCGCGCTTCAGCTTGAAGACCTGGCCCGCGATGTTGCGGAGGGTGATCACACCGTCGGCCTCGGCGGTGACGAAGCCCATCTGGTCAGGGCCGTTCTTCATCGTGAACACGACGGTCTGGAAGCCCTGGGCGACGACCTTGTTCGGATCCATGACGGACTCGATGAGGTATTCGCGGGGGAACTTCGCACCAGCGGCGCCGAGATAGGGGCCCTTCTGTTCGGCGGTGAGGTCGACGGCGTGACAGGCGACGCAACCCTGCTGGGTGAATAGGCGCTGGCCGGTCTTCACGTTGCCACGGCCCTTCAAGGCGGCGGCCGCGACGACCTTGGCGTCGAGCTGGGCGATCTTCTTGCCCTTGCTGGCCGCGGCGAGCTTGCCGGCGGCGAGCGCTTCCTGGGCGGCCTTGATTTGGATGACGTTGTCGCCCTTCATGCCTTCCTTCAGCTGCTTGTCGAAGCCCGTCAGGCCGAGGTCGGTGATGGCGTGGAAGAAGCCGACATCGCGCGGATTCTTGTCGATGTGACCACGGACGGCCTTCTTATGCTGGTCCTTGGTGAGCGGGCTGCTCAATACGTTGAAGAGCGCCTTCCAGAGGATCGTGGACGCGGCGTCCTCGGCTTTGTTGGCCATCGTGCGCAGCTTGTTCACCTGCGTGCCGCGCTCGGCCTCGTAGATGAAGTCATTGGTCGCCTGCGTCGCGGCGCCGGGGGCCTTGGGATCCTTGGACCAGTCGGCCAGGACCGTCACACGGGCTTCGAGACCCGCTTCGCCTTCGATCTTGAGCAAGGCCTTGTAGCAGTCGAGACGCTCTTCCCACTTGCGGTTCGCCTGCAAGGCGGCGCCGACCAGCAACGTGATATCAGCCGGACGCAGGGTCTGCGTGGCCATCGCGAGGCGCAGCGGGTCGAGACCTTCGAGCTTGAGCTCGGTGATCGCGATGCGGTTCTTCGCGAGGATCTCGAGCGAGGCCATGCGCAGGTTGCCCGGCAATTTGGCGTAAGCGGCTTCGATGCCTTGATGGATGCGCGGCGTGGCGGACCAGGCGACCGGCTCGAAATACGGGCCGCGGTCGTCGGGGCGGGTGCTCCACCAGTCCTTGTAGTTCCAAGGCTTCTCGACGTGGTAAAGACGGGCGAGCGCGGAGACCGCGCCGAAGCGCACGGCCTCATCGCCGCTCAGGCTGAGTGCGAGAAGGCCGTCGACGGCTTCGTCGGAGTGGATGCCCTGAATGGAGCGGAAGGCGACGTTGCGCTGGGCCGGATCGGCGATCGCGGCGAGGCAAGCCTTGGCGTTACCGAGGCGCGCGAGCGCGGCGATGGCGGTGTGCGGCAGGCGGTAGTGCTCGCCTTCGCCGAGCTTCGCTTCGTCGGCCGGCCACTTGCCCGCGGCGGCGAGGATGGCCGGAGCGGCGTCCTTCGCGCCGAGGCGCTGGAGGCCGATAACGGCCTGGAGGCGGACGCGCGGGTCGGCGTCGTTCAGGGCATCGACGAAGAGCTGCACCGGCACGCCTTCGAGCTGCGTGCTGCGGTCGGCGAGCGCGCGCAGGGCGAACTCGCGGACGGTGGCGTCCTGGGCGAGGTCGACGAGCGCGGCGTTGGCCTTGGCACCGAGCAGCTGCTTATAGGTGAAGATCGCGGCGACGCGGGAGTAGACGTGCTCGGAGGCGGACTTCGCGAGCGCAAGGACGGGCTCGGCGAGCTCGGCCTTGTTGCGGTCGATGATCTGGCGCTGGGTCTCGAGGCGCTGGACGGCGGACTTCGAGGAGAGCTGCCTCACCAGATCGGCGTCGGAGAGCTTCGTGACGTCGACGTAGACGTTGGGCTTCACGTCCTTCGCGGTGATGAGCTGGACCGTGCCGTTCGGATAATAGATCGGCTCTTCGACTTCCTTCCCGTCCTTCATGACCTTCTTGGACTTGGGCTTGCCCTCGCCGAGGTATTTGAAACCACCGCCGCGCCAATCGGCGAGGAAGAGGCGGGAGTTGCCGTCGACGTCGAAGTCGGTCGCACGGGCGACCTTCTCGAAGATATCCTGCTGGGCGACGAACGTGGCTTCGAAGCGGGTGATCGGGTGACGATGCAAGGTGCCGGTCGTCCAATCGCAGGTGAAGAGGGACTCGCCGAAGTCGCCAGGGAAACCCGGCTCGCTCAGGTAGAGGCCGCCGGTGCCGGAGCCGCCGCCGTAGTCGGCGAGCGGATGGGCGATCTCGTCGGCGAAGTTCTTGTACAGGCGAGGATAGCCAGGGTTGGCCAGCGAGGTGAAGTGATGGAAGCGCGTGTTCCAACCCTTGCCGTCGTTGGTGTTGTCGCGCGAGAAGAGGTCGAGGGTCGGGGAGATGGCGACGTCGCAGATATTACGGGTCATCTCGGTGTAGACCTCGAGCTCGGTGCCGTCCGGGCGGACGCGCATCACGCCACCGCCGTAGAGCGTCACGCGCTTCTTGTCGCCGAGGCCGATGGCGCCGTCGTTGTCGCGAATGAGTCCCGCGCCGAAGTCGCCGACGGCGATGTAGAGCCAGCCATCGATACCCATGCGGGTGCCGTTGGTGGTGTGGTCGGCGCCGCGCGGGTGCTCGATGCCACCGCCGAGGCCGTCGACGAGGAGCGTGCGCTCGGTGGCGTAGTCGGCTTTGCCGTCGCCGTTCTTATCCTGGAACTTGGAGAGGAAGGGCGGATGGACGAGATAGAGGATACCGCCGACGTAATGTCCGCCGCGCGGGCTCTCGACCTTGGTGTATTCGATCACCTGGTCGGCGACGCCGGCGCCCTTCGTGTCGCGAGCGATCAGGATGCGGCCCATGCCCGGGGTGTGACCGAGGGAGCCGTTCTTATCCGAGGACACGTAAAGGTCGCCATTGGCGGCGGCCGACACGGCGGTCGGGTAGATTTCGGGCTCCTGGGCGTTGCCGAGGAACTCGCGGATGACGAACCCTTCCGGCACGGCCTGAGCGGCGGCGGCGAAGAGGAAGAGCGCAAGGGATGAGCGAGGCATGGGGATGCGGGGTAAGAGAATAAGATGTAGGCGTCCGAGCCTTTGTTCCAAGCGGGAAGCGACGGAGGGTGCCATCTTAGCGTCTTGCCCGTCCGCTCCAGCGGGCTAACCCTCCTGCCATGGCCCTTCCGGCGCTCAAGCTCTTCCCCCGTCCGAGGGAACTGACCCTCCGCGGGGGCTGGCTCAAGGTGCCTCCCCTACCCCACCCGACCGCGCTCTTTATAAAGAGCCTGCCGTCGACGATGGCCGAAGCCCACGCGGCCTTGGCGCGGTCGGACGTAGGAGCCTGCCGAATCGTCCACCAGCCCGAGCGCGGTGCTGAGGGCTATCACATCGAAATTCTCACGAGCGGCATCCGCCTCAACGCCGGTGACGCGCACGCCGTGCTCTACGGCGCGCAGACGCTCCGCCAGATTGCCGAGCAGTATCCCGACGAACTCCCGCACCTCGAGATCACCGATTCGCCGGACCTGCCCGTGCGCGGCTTCATGCTCGACATCTCGCGCACGCGCGTGCCGACGCAGACCGAGCTCCTCGCCCTCATCCACGCGTTGGGCCGTCTGCGCGCGAACCAGCTCCAACTCTACGTCGAGCATACCTTCGCGTTCCCCGGACACGAAGACGCCTGGCGCGAAGCCTCGCCGCTGACGCCGACGGAAATCCGCGAACTCGATGATGCCTGCGCGACGGTCGGCATCGAGCTCGTCCCGAACCTCAACACCTTCGGCCACATGGAGCGCTGGCTGCGTCATCCGCGTTACCGCGCGATGGCCGAATGCCCCGAAGGCTGGATCCATCCGCTGACCGGCCAGTTCAAGGAATTCCCGGGCACGCTGCGCCCCGACCAGGCGTCGGTCGACTTCGCGGGCGCACTGCTCGACGGCTATCTTCCGAATTTCCGCAGCCGCCAGGTGAACATCGGCGGAGACGAACCGTGGGAGCTCGGTCAAGGCTTCAGCAAGCAGGCGGTCGCCGAACGGGGCAAGCACCGCGTCTACCTCGACCACCTCAAGAAGCTCTGCGCCCTCGGCCGCGACCGCGGCCGCACCGTGCAGTTCTGGGGCGACATCCTCCTCGAGGATCTTGCGCTCGCGCAGGACGCGCCGGCCGACGCCGTCCCCGTCGTCTGGGGTTATGATGCCGGTCATCCTTTCAAGGAGCAGTGCGGGCGCCTCCGTGAACTCGGGCGCACGTACCTCGTCGCGCCGGGCACCAGCGCCTGGCAGAGCTTTACCGGACGCCTTGATAACACGCTGACGAACCAAGCCGAAGCCGTCGGCGCGGCCGTGCGTCACGAAGCGCGCGGAATTCTGCTCACCACCTGGGGTGACAACGGGCACCACCAACCGTGGCCGACTTCATGGCTGCCCATGGCCGCGGGACTCGCGCAGGCGTGGGGCTTCGCCGCGAACGCCAAGACCGACTTCGCTTCCGGCTGCGCGATCCTCGGCGAACTCGCTCCCGCGGAAAGCAAGACGGTCGCCGCGGCGCTTCAACAGCTCGGCACGCTCGACGGGCAGATCGCCAAGGCGAACCGCAACAAGAGCCTCACCTGGGATTTCCTCACCGCCAAGCCCGATGCCCTCGCGAAGTTCACCGATGGCGTCACGCCGGCGGAGATTGCCGCCTCGCAAGCTCATCTCGCGAAAGCCGAAGCGCTGGTCGCCAAGATCGCCGACGCGACCCTTCGCGAAGAACTCTCGCTTGGCGCGCGTCTCGCCGGCGCTGGCCTGCGCCGCGCCGCCGGGCAACCGATCTCCGCCGAAGAACAGGCGCGTCTGAAAAAGGAATATGAAGCCATCTGGCTGCGTCGTTCGCGCCCGGGTGGATTGAGCGAAAGTGTGGCGGGATTGTTTGGGTAGGGCGTGCGTGAGAGTATGGAGTATCGAGTATAGAGTATCGAATGAGTGTTCGCCGCAGGGCGAACAAAGGTAGGGGCACGATTCATCGTGCACTCCGCATCAGGTATTGGCGGTTAGCGGTTGGCGGCTGGGAACACATCGAGACAGGAGGGCGCGGCGAAGCCACGCCCCTACCCTTGGCCGCCCTGCGGCGGCCTGAGCCAATCCTCCGGTCTCCTTTTAAGTTTGCCTCGAGGTAGGGGCGCGACGGCGTCGCGTCCGTTCGCAACGTCACTCACGTCAGCCGGGCAAGCCATCGGACCTCATGAAGTACCTCCGCCCACTGACGCCACGCAGTGGCGCCCCTACCTAAAGACATACCCGCAGCATCCTTCCCGGTTTCCGGTAGTTCACGTATCTGCCTTGGGTAGGGCCGAGCATCCCTGCTCAGCCACGGTTGAGCGAGGGCGCTCAACCCTACCCGATGCAACTAGGGCAGCACGCGGTGCTGCCCCTACCTCGGCACCCCAACAAGAAGGGCGCCTAACGGCGCCCTCTTACTTTACTGGCCCTAGCCCTGTCCCTAGCCCTGGCGGGCTTCGCCCGCCTTAGTCTCCGCCCTTGGAAGGCTTGCCGGTGGAGGAGAAGAACTCCTTCACGCGGGCGCGGAGATAGTCGCGGTTGAGCTTGGCGATGACGTCGAGCGTGATG